>Ga0193738_1000061_pt1 | contig 69403 bp, 106 predicted proteins | sample L2a1metaG_FD_144927 | JGI IMG/M metagenome (GOLD analysis project Ga0193738, IMG submission 144927) | Soil microbial communities from a riparian zone of the East river system, Colorado, United States - L2a1 | ecosystem: Environmental > Terrestrial > Soil > Riparian zone | place: USA: East... | reverse complement strand
GGCTATGACGATCCGACAGTGGATATGATTATTGTCCTGCGTCCAACTATGTCCACAGTGTTGTGGGTCCAGATGTTAGGGCGAGGCACACGACCTGTCTATCCTCCTGGACATAACAGCGAGACGCTAGAACAGCGCATGGCTGCGATTAAAGCCAGTGGCAAGCTCGACTGTTTAGTTCTAGACTACGCTGGTAACACGCGCCGCTTGGGGCCAATCAATGACCCCGTAATTCCCGAGCCTCCTAAGTCGAAAGGAACGCGGGACGCACCGGTCAAACTCTGCGATGTCTGCCAGACCTACGTTCACGCCAGCGTTCGCATCTGCCCACATTGTGGCAACGAATTCAAATTCCAGCTCAATATCGTGCAGACAGCAAGCTCGATCAGCCCGTTGAAGGGAGAGCTGCCTATAACGAAAGTTTTCAAGGTGGACCACATCAGCGCAGCACGGCATGAAAAGCACGGCGGAGGTTCTGTGTCGATGCGCGTCTCATACTACTGTGGCCTAAAGATGTACACCGAATTCGTAACATTCGAGAACAGTAATGCCTTCGCCCAGCGTCGTGCGCGAGCTTGGTGGAAGGTGAGAATGAAATCAAAATGGAACGATACGTTAAACAATCCTGTTCCAACCACAGTTAACGAGGGACTCACTCGCCTCGAAGAAATCAATCACCCAACGCACATCCGTGTCTGGGTTAACAAGAATCCATATCCAGAAATCATGGCTATCTGTTTCGATGGCACTGCCTTTGGAATGGAGGAGATGTCAGACGAGGTTCCAACGATCGCTACCTCTCTGGCTACACTACAGAAGACCGAACTGGACGCAGAGATCCCATTCTAACGGAGAAAAGATAATGGCCTTCAAACTGACAAAGAACGAGGAAGACCAATTCGCACGCCTAAAGACCGCTCTCACTGCGAAACACGTCGAACTCACGACAGCTATCAACACCTATAACGAGGAGATGAACGATATTGTGGAATCGCTTCAAGAGGCGTTACAAGAATACAATAAATATCTAGGTGAGTTGCGTTCATTCGTCGAAACGGTTGCTGAAGAAAAACGTGCAGACTTTGAAGACAAGTCTGACGACTGGAAAGAAGGAGATACTGGGTCTGGTGTCGATGCTTGGCTTAGCTCCTGGGAGAGTGCTGAACTCGAAGAAGTAACTATCGAATTCCCAGCCGAGCTTGAAATAGAGTTCGAAAATCATTCAGAGATCGATCTGGCCAACGAGCCATAAATCGGCTTGCACCACCATTAAGAAGCTGCTATGCTTGTGGTGTTATCGCATACAACGGAACACCACAAGCATGACGCATTGGATCAGAAACGATGGAGGTCGCGCCGCCTACGGATATACAGGTAAGGCAGGCGATTGTGTCACCCGTTCGATTGCTATTGTCACGAACATACCGTATTCTAAAGTCTATAGTGATATGGCATGGATTAATGCTACGATGCCCAAGACTAGGGGTCGTCGAACAGCAGGTCTTCACAGCGCATTCTATGGTATCTATACCCAGAGTGTTCTGTTCAAACGCTACATGGAGAGTCTTAACTTCATCTGGACTCCGACCATGTTTATCGGGTCTGGTTGTAGAGTTCATTTGCGGGCAAACGAACTACCGTCCGGGGGACTGGTAGTGTCCGTCAGCAAGCATCTTACCGCAGTGATCGACGGGGTCATTCACGATACCCACGACCCATCCCGAGGTGGCAGACGTTGCGTCTATGGTTACTGGAAACTGGAAAGACTCCAATGGTAGAAAAGATTGACGTTCTCGATCATGGTTTCGTTCGCCTGGTCGACAGTATGGGTAATGATCTCTCCGTGGTTCGCGCCGCTCGGGTGTCATATGACGCTGCTTGGCGTGCGGGTGAGGATCAAAGTGGCGACGAGAAGCTGATCAATTATCTCTGGCGCAATCACCACACAACCCCATTCGAAGCTGTGGTCTTTACCTTCGAAGTGAAGGCGCCTATCTTCGTACTACGTCAATGGCATCGACATCGAACCTGGAGCTACAACGAATTGTCGGCACGCTACAAGCCGCTCCCTGAAGAGTTCTATGTTCCGAGACCCGAACACATTGGCACACAGTCAAAGGACACCAAGCAGGCACGAGCTCAGGGAGAACCCGACCCAGTTGCCGCTGCCCACATCAAAGCAACTTGCGAGCACGCATTTCGTGCCTATCGTATGCTACTTGAAGATGGAGTTCCCCGAGAGCTGGCACGTTCCGTCCTTCCTGTGGCAACCTACAGCCACATGTTCGCAACGGTCGATCTGTTGAATTTGATGAGATTTCTAACACTGCGTTGTGATCAACATGCGCAGTATGAAATACGTGTCTATGCTGACGTAATGCGTGAGTTGGCACGTTCGATTGTACCAGTCTGTATCAAAGCATGGGAGAAGTGAAATGGCTGTTAAATCGCATATCGTTGTTCACCCTGAGTGTGTTTCATACCCGATGATTATGAAACATACCACAACTGGGGCGCTCCTTCTATTCTATTCGAGTAATATGGGATGGGTCGTTGGAAACCACGATGATATCGGTAGACCGTGGCAGATGCAAAGACCGGACAATTACGTTCCGTTCCACGGTGCAGTGACGATAACAAATGACGTAGGAAAATAAGATGAGCACAAAGAAGATGAAGATACGCCTTGCCATGCGCGAGGAAGGTGTATTCTGGAATGCCTATCTGGCACTTCCTGATACCATGGATCGCGCAAAGTTGATCGGTTCCATCTCAATTGGTGCAGTCAAACAAGATCCTAAGATGAGAGAAGAATTCCAAGCTCTAATGCAAAAAGTGTTGGCTAACGCCATCGAAGACGTCACTGGAGATCGTCCCGACACTTGGGACATCGGACCTGCACCAGAATCAGAACGATCAGGAAACTCATAATGGAAGATTTACATAGTGTCGAACTACCTGGTGTATGTACGACATGTGGTAAGATATTTGATCTTGCTACTGCTACATCAAAAACACAACATAGCGTACCTAAGGCAGGCGATTACATGTTGTGTATCGGTTGCGGTGAGTGGAACATATTGACTGCCGATTGTCAGATGCGTAAACCAACCATCGACGAGCTCATTGAGGTTGGATCAAATCCAGCAGCGAGAGAACTTCGTGCGGCGTGGTCAATGCTCGAGAAAAAATAATGTTTCTCCTCTGGCTCATTCTTCTTATTATATTTCTCTTGATTGCGCGTTGGCTTTTCTTGAGGTAAAATAGTGCTTGCATTGAGGCGAAGATACGTGCATTAATAGTGGGGCAGTAGCAGTTCCTATCAACGCTACACCAACAACGGAGTTAGAAAATGTCCCACGAAGTAGAAACAATGGCCTGGGCACACGAAGTTCCATGGCACGGTCTCGGCAATCGCGTCGAAGGAAATATCACCTGCGATGAGATGTTAGTCGCCGCTGGCCTCAATTGGACAGTGGAAGAGATTCCCTGTTTCATCAACGTCGATGGCAAACAGGTGCCTGTGGAGCGCAAGGCGCTGGTACGCAGTACGGATAAGAGAGTTCTGACTGTCACCGGTATGAATTGGCGTCCTTTCCAAAACAAGGATGCGATGGAGTTCTTCCGGGAATGGACTAGCGTCGGAGGCTGTACACTTGAGACAGCCGGCTCGTTACGCGGTGGAAGGATCATCTGGGCGTTGGCGCGCGTCTCTGCTGGCTTTATACTTCCTGGGCGCGACGCTGTGAAGGCTTATATCCTTCTGGTGTCGCCGCACGAAGTTGGAAAGGCAAGCACTGTTCGAACCACAACGGTTCGCGTCGTGTGCGCTAATACATTAGCGATGGCCGGCGGGGTTCAGGGCAAGAACGCAGAGTATCGTCAGAGCCACATCTATAACTTCGATACCTCTGCCGCCAAGGCATCTGTGCAACTCGTGAAGGAAGAAGTTGCCAAGATGGAACTGGATTCCCTGGCTCTGCAGCAGTTGAAGATGAGTCAGTACGATACATTGCGCGTTCTGGCGGAGTTCTTTCAACCTGCGCTTCCGAATAACACCGAGCACAATATCGAAGAACTGATCAACGAGCCGGACGCACGCTCCGCACGGCTTCAGAAAGTTCTTTGGGCAACTGAAAAGGCGCCTGGTGCAACTCCAGGCAATGGCTGGGGCGTTCTGAACGGTGTCACGTTCTGGGCCGATCATATGGCAGGCAACTCCAAAGACTCCCGCTTGTTCAATAGCTGGCTGGGTGAAGCCGGCAAGATGAAGGACAAGGTCAAAGGGAAATTGATGGAGATGGTCTCCTAACTGATACAACACAAGACAGTGCGGGGATCGCTCTCCGCTCTGTCTTTTTATTTCGACAAAAATAGAGCTAAAATCGTCCTTGCAATCTGCGGCGTATTGTAATATGTATGTTCTATTGTAACACAGAGTAAGGAGATCCAACATGAACCAACAGACCGATCCCGCGTGGGCTACCCCTCCGTCAGCAGACGCTCCCACAGCCGCTCCCGCAGCTGGTGCGCCTGACGTGAAGGCTCAGGAAGCCGCAGCGAAGAAGGCAGAGAAGGAAGCTGCCAAGGCTGCCAAGGACGCGCAGAAGAATGCTGCCGCCGAGGCGAAGGAAGCTGCCAAGGCAGCGAAGCAGGCCGAGAAGAAGGCCAAGGAAGATGCCAAGGCCGCTGCGGTGCTCGCCAAGAACGAAGCGAAGGCCGCCAAGCAGGCTCAGAAGGAGCAGGCGAAGCAGCCGGAGCAGAACGGAATCCGTCGGCCGAAGGCGGAAGGCGAGTGCGGCAAGGCGTGGGCGATGTTCGATCACCTGTCTCAGCAGAAGGGCGCTCCTGTTGCCGCTGCGGAGATTCGTGCTGCGCTTCCCCGCTATTCGCATCTGAACGAGGGCAACATCAAGGCGGAATACCCCCGTTGGAAGAAGTTCCACGGTCTGTCCGGGATGATCCCTCCGACTCCGGCCCCGACCGCTCCTGCGGCACCGCAGACGGCGTCTCCGCCCACTCAGCCGGCTGCTTGATCTAACGTCTCGCCGAAACCTGCCCCGGAGGAATTCGCCTCCGGGGCTACCTCCCGGAGAGAGACATGAATCTACAAGCAATCGAGAAGTCGGTCGACCACTCTGAGGGGTTGCTCGACATCCACAGCATCTTCTACACCATCCAGGGCGAGGGACCTTTCAGTGGGTTCCCCGCCGTTTTTATTCGACTCGCTGGATGCAATCTCCAGTGTCCAGGATGTGATACCGAATATACCCAGGGGCGACGCCTTGCGCACCCATCGGTTGTTGCGAAGTATGTGAACTCGCTGAGCCTACCGAAGGGTCTCGTAGTTATTACGGGCGGGGAACCGTTCAGGCAAAATCTAACTAATCTGTTTGAACATCTTATAGCACTTGGACATCTCGTTCAGGTTGAGAGTAATGGAACTCTCCCTCCGAGCGATTACGAGTATTCGATATATACTCGGATCGATCATTTTCATGGAGTTCATATCGTCTGCAGCCCAAAGACTGGACGTATCAATCCAATACTTTTGGATAAGGCACTCTGCCTTAAATACGTTCTCGATGCGGACAGTATGAATCCGGAAGACGGCCTTCCGATTCGCGCCCTCGGCCACACTGCTCATCCGCAACTTGCACGACCTCCTGTTGACTGGGATAAGCCAATCTATCTTCAACCGATGGATACAAAGGATCCTGCGCACAACGAACGGAATATCAAAGCCGTAACTGAGTCTTGTATGAAGTTCGGCTATAAGCTACAATTGCAAATCCACAAATATCTTGGGGTAGAATAAGATGTGCGCGATCATAGGAGCCCTCATCTGGAATGCAACTTCATACCAACGTCTTGATGCCAATCGTATTCTAAATTATATTGGAAATGAAAGTTTTGCACGTGGCCGCGATGGATGGGGATATTATGTTAGAGACGGTCTTACTGTAGGTCATAAAAATAAATCGATTATAAGATCAACAGGTTGGGAAACATATCACGAATTTTTTAGTCTTAATATCTTTAGTCCAACTAAGAATATGATTGGTAATTTTCGTGCTGAGCCAACGACGGAGTTCGTACGCCACAAACGCGAATACGATCAACAACCCTATTCACTCAACAAGTGGAATATCGTCCACAACGGAACTATCGCAAACGATAAAGAATTGCGAACGGATGAAGGTGCCACAACGGGAATCGACAGCGTTGCGATCGTTGAGCAACTTGCTGCCGCAGGCGATATCCAGAATCGCGAACTCGCAAAATATGTATTTCAATTTATCATTGGCAAACTCAAAGGGAGCTACGCAATCTTAGCAACACATGATGACTTTCCAGATTTGATATTAGCTGCCTGCAACTATAGACCCATCTGGATTGCTAGACGAGAATATGGGATCTTCTTTGCAAGCTCGCGAGATTATTTTATAAGAGGCCTAGTTCCTGAAATGCTTGAACCTTATTCAGCCTGGGCATTTGGGCCTAATGATAATGAGCGTCTATATATAATGCGCCTTTGGGGTAAGAAAGCTCTTGTCATTTGTAGCGGCGGAATGGATAGTGTCGTTGCTGCAACAGAGGCCAAAGCTCAAGGCTATGAAATTGAATTAGTTCATTTCCTTTATGGATCGCGGGCAGAATTATCAGAAGTAAATGCAGTTCAAGATGTTGCAAACTATCTTGGCGTACCGTTGCATTTCATCCCGATAGGAATCTATCGAAAAGAAGACTCTCCATTACTTCAAGCAGACAGTAAGATTGCAGGCGGTGAAGCGGGAGCTGAATTTGCACATGAATGGGTCCCGGCACGTAACCTTGTGATGCTTGCTCTCGCAACTGCGTTTGCCGAAGCTCGAGGAATCAATACAATCGTACTCGGTAACAACTTAGAAGAAGCAGGTGCTTATCCCGATAACGAACCTGAATTCATTAATCGATTTAACGACATGCTTCCTTTCGCAGTAGCAGATGGAAAGCGAGTCAGAGCTATCATGCCAGTAGGCAATCTTATGAAACATGAGATCGTCGAGCTTGGCCATAGAATCGGCGCCCCACTTCACCTCACATGGAGTTGCTATCGTGCGGGCCCAATCCACTGTGGCACTTGTGGACCCTGTCACATGCGGCGAATCGCATTCGAAATTAATAAGATACCTGAGGTCATTCAGTACGCGAACTCAGAGGAGAAATAAATGACCTACATTTCAACAAAGACGTATGGTCACGACATAGGTCTCTCCTCTTGTTTCCGACAATGGAAAGCACAGAGCCACTGTCGCTTTCTCCACGGCTATGCTCTCTCTGTTCGTATTGAATTTGAAGCAGAAGAACTCGACGATCGCAATTGGGTTGTAGACTTCGGCAGCCTTAAAGGTTTCAAAGGTTGGTTAGAAAAGACATTCGATCACCGTCTATTGATTGCCGAAGATGATCCACATCGTTCCGCTTTGGAAATTATGGCAGGCCTAGGGCTAGCCCAGATAACAATTGTTCCTGCCACAGGATGCGAAGCGTTTGCGTCCATGATCTACGAGTGTGGTGTTGTCTGGTTAGTAGACAACGGTTACTATCCGCGTGTACGCATGCGGTCTGTTGAAGTGTGTGAGCATGGTGCCAACTCTGCAATCTTTATGGAGGAGTTATGAAACTCGAAAGCAAGTTCACGTTTGGAGATGTAGTACGTATCGATGGAGGTAGCGTCAACGCCTTTGTGATAGGCTTTGCTTTCTACCCTCACGATGTAACGATTCAAGTATCGTGGTGGAATAATGGTGATCTGAAAGAACAATGGGTCGCCGAATGGAGACTCGTTAAGGTCGAACAACCATGAAACTTTATCTCGCTGGTGCAATACAGAATGCATCTGACCCAATTACATGGCGGCGCAGTCTTACATCAAAGATGCCTGAAGGTTGGGAGGTAGTCGACCCGACCCAGATCGAACTATTTGTTGGCGAAGAAGACAACGAAGAAGCTGCACGCCGAATCGTTACAAATGATTTCAACGCCATCAGAAAGTGTGATGCAGTTCTCGCCCTAGTCAACATAGCGTCATGGGGCACGGGAATGGAGATACTCTTTGCCTATCAGTTGAGGATCCCAGTCATTATCTGGAGTCCTAACAATAAACCTGTCGGGCCTTGGCTTCAATTTCATTCCACTGTTATCTTATCAGAGTTTGCAGACATTAAAGTATTCCTACGAAATCTACTTGCAAAAGCCTAAGATCCAATATATAGTTACCACAACGGAGCGGGGCATGACCGAAACTCTACGCACTGCGTTCAGAGCTGTTCTTAGAAATATCCCAGGTGAGGATGCAAATAGAGAAGGTCTAATAGAAACACCGGATCGTGTAACTCGCGCCTGGGAGTTCTGGACTTCTGGTTATGGTATCGATCCTATCGATGTGCTCAAGACCTTTGTTGATGGTGCCGAAGGGGTGGATGAGATGGTCGTCGTCAAAGACCTGCCTTTCTATTCCCATTGTGAGCACCATCTTGCTCCGTTCTTCGGCACTGCGACGATTGGATATCTACCTCATCAACGTATCGTTGGTCTGAGTAAGCTCGGGCGGTTGCTGCAGATTTTCTCACGCCGCCTACAAGTACAGGAACGTCTAACGTGTCAGATTGCCGACGCCATTAGCGTAGCACTGAACCCTCTGGGTTGTGGCGTTATAGTGCGGGCCCGCCATCTGTGCATGGAGTCGCGAGGTATTTGTCAACAGGGACACTACACTGTCACTAGTGCTTTACGAGGTGTCTTTAAAACAGAAGAAGCTGCTCGTTCCGAATTCCTTGGGATGAAATAACATGATCCCTATTCCGTTGGAAAATCCAGATCGTCGTATAGGCGCTCCGGTGGATTGGAATCATGCCGAGGGGCTGTGTCATACTATTGAAGTTTGGGATCGCGATGGGTATATGATCTCTGCGTGGCAGCCAACGTCTGCTGAAATCAAACTCATCAGTGAGGGCTGTCCTATTCTTTTACATATCTCAGGACGTCTTCACCCTGTGGTTGCATTGTCTGTAAGTAAGGAACCTCCGAAGCAGATCTGATGCATATTTATTTAGCCGCCATTTACACCAACGGATATCGTGCTGGAGGTAACTCCGGTCGCTATCAGAATTTGACTGACAATGAGAAACGGTTAGTTGATGCCGTCCCGCACATTCTGGAATCATATCATTACGTCGGGAAGCAAAAGTTTGTCGACGCCATGCGCGAAGATAAGGTACGGGTGTTTCTTGACTCAGGAGCGTTCTCTGCCTATACGCTCAAGGTAGATCTTTCGGTTGCCGAATATTGCGAGTACATCAAACGCAATCTAGATATCATACGTGTCGAAGACGGAATCGTAATGGCATCCGTACTTGACGGCATTGGTGACCCACTTCAGACATATCGTAACCAGTGCGAAATGGAAGCTAGAGGCGTCCGTCCGTTGCCTTGCTTCCACGCGGGCGAAGATGAACGTTACCTCGAACACTACGTTCAGAACTACGACTACATCACTCTAGGTGGTATGGTCGGAAGCTCTTCGACGCAGCTTATGAAATGGCTCGACAGAATTTGGGATAGATATCTAGTCGATGGCAGTGGTCGTCCACGCCTCAAAGTACACGGATTCGGAATCACCTCCATTCCAATTATGGAAGCATATCCTTGGTATAGTTGCGACTCATCCTCCTGGGTGCAGACTGCTGCGTTCGGTGGTATCCAGACACCACAATGGGGTCCAGTCAACGTCTCATCAAAGAGTCCACAACGACACGACGCTGGTCAGCACGCCACTACACTGTCTCCGATCGAGCAAGATGTTATCTTCAAGCACCTTGAGGATATGGGTTTCACCTACGAACGGTTGTCCACCGTTTATGAGTCTCGCGCAGCTTACAATCTGTGGTCGTATGGTGTTATAAACGCTATGGTCGACGCAGTTAACGGCGGCATCTACAAAGGTAGAGTAAGGGAGCTATTTTAGATGTTAAAGGAACTTCGCTTCGTACAAGGTGCCGTTGCGAAGAAAGATTTTGTTCCCGCAATGACTCACTTCCGTATTGAAAAAGGAACTGTTCGATCATTCAATGGTAACCTAGCCATCTGCAGTCCCATTGCATTGGACTTGGAATGCGTACCAAAGGCTGAGACATTGGTCCGTGCAATCTCCAACTGTGAAGAGGAAGTTGTTCTCACTCTGACTGAGAAGAAACGTCTTCGTGTACAGAGTGGTAACTTCAAAGCCTTTATCGAAACCGTGGATACGGATGCAACACATCCTGAGCCGTCGGGCGAGATTGTTCAGATTGATGGCGCAGCACTATTTAGAGCATTCGATAAGATCAGTACGTTCGTTGGCAACGATGCATCCCGTCCTTGGACTAATGGTATTCTATTGCGTGGTCAATCTGCTTTCGCAACGAATAACGTCTGCGTGATTGAATATTGGCTTGCGATCGACATCCCATTTGTGGTTAACATTCCAGGGTCGGCAGTTAAAGAAGTGATCCGAGTTGGGGAACCCCCATCTCATCTCCAACTTGATAATAACTCTGTCACTTTTCATTACCCGGGTGGTAGATGGATTCGTACTCAACTCTACGTCACAGAGTGGCCCGACATCAGTAAGGTGTTAGATCATAGATGTGATCCAGTTCCGGTTGATCCTCGGTTATTTCCAGCTCTAGATAATCTAACTGCTTTCTCAGATGATCTAACTCGCATCCATATTAAAGACGGGGTTCTCAGAACACATATAGATGACGAGACTGGTGCCAGTTACGAAGTGAACGGTCTAGGCATTGGTGGAATCTATCAGATTAAAATGCTTCGTCTGCTCGAGGGAGTTGCGGAGACAGCAGATTTCACACGTTATCCACAACCCATTCTATTCTTTGGAGATAATCTGCGTGGTGCGATTGTTGGTATGCGTGGATAATGACAAATAAGAAAATATGTAACTGTGGGTACATAGAGTCACTTATCAACCAAACGGAGGATGCAATGGCACTCAAGACCAAGTCAGTTGATCTCGGAACTATCCAGGACAATCTAATTGCAGCTCGAAAGAAATTTGCTGCGGATGAACGAGCCTTGGAACGGGCACATCAAGCATACGATATGTCCAAAGAAGAATACTCGAAAGCAGTTCAAGAGCTGAAGGACGCAACCCGGACAGTACTGGGCTAAGATGCCGCGCAATCCCGTCGAGGGTCTCTTTTGGGATGACACGCCACCGCCCCCGAAGGAAAAGATCCAACGGGAGAAGCGTACTCCTCCTGAACAAACTTGGCTCGATCATTTGCCCGGACTTGAAGAAGCCCGAGCATTTCCCGTCCAGCTATTGACCTATGAAGAACTGCTTGACATCTCTGTAAAGCAAGAAGAACTTATAGTCGACGTAGAAGTATTCTCGAACTATTTCCTCGCAGTGTTTACCCATGTGGTTTCGGGTAAAGTATTCTATCTAGATTCTACGCAATCCGAATATAAACACGGGTTGCGTTGGATCATGGCGAATTGTCTTACGATCGGATTCAATTCTATCTCGTACGATCTGACAATCTGTTATTGTGTCTGTGAAGGCTTATCGACCGAATTCGTAAAAGAGATCTCGGATGCTCTAATCAAACTTAATGTAAGTCCTTATGAGATTCATCATAGATATAGGATTAAGAAGTTCGGTGTTAATCATATCGACTTAATCGAAGTTGCTCCGCTGTTCGCAAGTCTGAAAACATATGCTGGAAGACTCCATGCAAAAAAGATGCAAGATCTTCCATTCCATCCGGATACTGTTCTAAGCGAAGATCAGATTATCATTGTTCGTTGGTATTGCGTAAACGATACTCTCAACACCCAACTCCTTCGTGAATGCCTGAAGGAACAGATCGAACTACGTTACGAATTGAGCAATGAGTTCAACGTAGATCTGCGTTCGAAATCTGACGCACAAATTGCAGAAGCTGTCATCAATAAAGAACTCAAAAGAATTACAGGGCGCTTCCCAACCAGACCTAAAGTTGAAGTCGGTACAATCTATAAATATAAGGTTCCTTATTATCTTAACTTCCAATCGGACTTAATGAAATATGCTTTGAATGTTGTTGCAAACGCCGAGTTCATTGTCGACTATACCGGCTCGATCGCAATGCCGAAAGAGATTAAAGAACTTCCAATAGAAATGAATGGTTCCGTGTATCGTATGGGAATTGGAGGTCTACACAGCTCCGAACAGACTGCTGCTCACGTGAGCGATAATGATTTTATACTGTTAGATAAAGATGTGACATCTTATTATCCATTCATCATTCTGAATCTTGGACTGACACCACAACATATGGGCGATGCGTTTCTTACTGTATATCGATCCATTGTCAACAAACGACTTGAGGCAAAGCGAGCAGGAAATAAAGCTGTCGCTGAGTCTTTGAAGATCGTAGTCAATGGAACGTTCGGCAAGCTGGGTAACATGCACTCTATTATCTATTCGCCTGATTTGTTATTCCAGGTTACACTTACAGGCCAGTTAAGTCTTCTACTTCTGATCGAACGTCTGGAGCTTGCGGGGATTCGTGTTGTCAGCGCCAACACAGATGGTATTGTGATTAAGTGTCCTCGCCCTCTTCAAGCCAAAATGAATGAGATCGTTAAGACCTGGGAATTTGATACTCGTTTTGAAACTGAGGGATCTGAGTTCAAAGCTCTCTATTCCAGAGACGTTAATAACTACATCGCAATCAAAATGGATGGAAAAACCAAATCTAAGGGAGCTTATGCGAAACCCGAACAACCTGAACAGAAACTGCATAAGAATCCGACGGCAACTGTCTGTTTAGATGCGGTGATTGATTATCTCATTAAGGGAATTCCATTGGAAACCACAATCCGGGCTTGTGTAGATATAACGAAGTTTGTCAGTGTCCGCAATGTACGCGGGGGCGCTGCGAGGGTTCAGCCCGCAGGGAACGAATATATCGGTCGCGCTATTAGATGGTATTATGCAACGGGAGTCGAGGGGGAATTAGTCTATGTTATTTCAGGTAACAAAGTACCTCGTTCTGACGGAGCTCGGGAACTAATGGTACTTCCAGACTCTCTCCCTACCGACATAAACTATGAATGGTATATTAAGGAGGCACAACGTATTCTATGGGATATTGGAGCAATAAGTTGGGAGACATATCTTAAGTTGACAGAACCAAATGTAGTTATAAAAGAATTCGAATTTAATAAAGGTCACCAGCTGACGGTTAAAGGGAAACCAATTTAAATGGCTGTACAGCCACTGAGAAAGCCCCCGATACACTGGCGGCGGCAAGCTATTTGAACTCGCTACAGCCGCCCCGCAGCCGCCCCAAGGGGCTATCAAAAACACAAGCTACAGCATAGGGGACCCCGCAAATGATTCACATTGTCAACAAGGGGAAGACGGGAGAGCGCGAGGTTGCAGATGCAATGAACTATTGTATCTACCTCGCAATGACGGAATTAGGTTATACGAGAGAAGAGTGTCTTCAGGGTATGTCGACCATCCAGAGGAATCAGATACAGACAGCTATTGGGGGTTCTGATCTTATTGGTTGTTATGGTCTCTCAGTCGAAGTTAAACGGCAAGAGACACTTAGTGTCAATACTTGGTGGAAGCAATGTGAGACGTCTGCAAAACGAGACAATGCAATTCCTGTTCTTATTTATAGACAGAACAAGAAACCGTGGCGAGTTAGAACCTACATCTCAATGCCCCTTCCCGAGGGTCACCAGATGCAGGCTATTGCAGAAATCGATTGGGATACTTTTCGGATTTGGTTTACCGGGTGGGTAAAAGCCACCCTCCAAAAATAAAGCTTGCATCAACAGGCAGATCTACATATACTGTGCGGCTAACGGAGCACAAGCCTATGGCCGCAGAACGGGTGATCATCGAAGCCGAACCCGGCGAACTATTACCATGCCCATTCTGTGGTTCACCATGTTCATTCGAACATGACATGAGTGGAGATCTTGCGTCCTGGTACGTTTATTGCCGAGATGTCAAGGATGAATGTCCAGTCGGATACACAAACTCAATTGGCTACGCGCGTCGAGTTGAAGCAGCAGCGAATTGGAATAAACGCCATGCGTAGGGTAGTTCCGACGAAACTTAAGACAGCACGTCTCGAGGGCTACGGTTATCCTAAATCGGAGCTGGCAGGCGCATTTCAATTGATGGGTCCCTGCGGCACGTCATTACGAATCATATCTAATGGTGCTGAACATCCGGATGCACACGGTTGGGAACATGTTAGTGTGAGCACCGAAAGAAGATGTCCGAATTGGGAAGAAATGTGTTTCATTAAAGATCTATTCTGGGAAGAGAATGAATTAGTTATTCAATATCATGTGCCTAAAGAAGACCACATCAACAATCACCCTTATGTGCTCCACCTATGGAAAGATACTCACTTTCCGCATCCGCGCATGCCGCCAGCTAACCAGGTTGGGATAAAAGGTTTGTCTCACGAAGAGTCACGTAGACTTGGACGTCGAATACATCGAAAGGGGACTTAATATGATCAACATAAGTTGGGAGGTTTGTTATGGGCTCAATAGAGAGGCCGTGTCGTGACTGTCCCCTTACGAATATTGGACAGTTGACACCGCGTCAGCGCGAAGTTGTCGAGCATCTCATCAAAGGGCTGTCTAATAAAGAGATAGCAAAATTGATGAGTGTTGCCGAAGGAACTGTTAAGATGTTATTACACACGACCTATACTAAGACCGGAACGAAAAATCGAACAGCACTAGCTATGATGTTCAATGGAAAAACTGTAGTTCCGCCGCCCCAGAATGACGAATACAGGATCACTTAAGTGACCTATCCAAAATGCCAAGGTTGCGGAGTTGCTGAGTATCGTCATATGATTGACGAAGCGCATGGGGTTTCCGGAACCTACATGGACAAGTCTGAACGATTCGAATGTAGATCGTGCGGTATGTCGGTGAACTGTAACTCGCCAGACGCCATCTTGTTTCCATTCATTTATGAGAAAATCAAATGACAGTTATGGACGTCGATACAATTACAGAACTACTTGTTCTTATTCGCCCGGCCGTGGATGTGATAGCAAGTACAGTTGATGAGAGACGAAACAATGACGAGTACATTGCAATCGCTCTTAAAGCGGGTGATGCGAGAAATGTGATCAAAGCTGCCCTCTTTCTCGAGGGACTTTTAATGGCAAGAAGAACGGGGCGTTAAGATGCTTGTCGATGTAGAATTTCGTCAACCTCCGTCTCACATTGGCATGATTCTTTCCATCATAGGTGGACCGAATCTTATTCCAGAGCGTATCGCGCAGGGTATATACTTGACCACACACTGGTCGGTCGATCAACTCGGTGTCAAGTTCCGTGAGCGGTGGAAAGAAGACGACGTAGAGGAACTTCCGTTTCCCGATTATGGAGTTTGCGATACTCCTAGTCAAGTTGTGAGCACCTATGCTCTCAATGAGAGATCAGAGAAACTTGTTCTCGTCTGTGTCAGGATCGATAAGAAACAACAATCTCATAAGGGTGGATGGCGCTGGCACAAATGGGGTCCATATATTGGAAACCAAAACCCGACGTGCGAATACATCTTCGATGAGCCAGCAATTGATACGGTCTATACTTTCCAGGTCTACGAGCTAGTGGAAGAGGTTGTGAAATGAAAGAGACACGTCGCAGCCAGAAGATCGCTCGTCTAAAACGCGAAGTGACCGCTGCGTTGAAAAAGATTGGGGCCACTAAAGCTCAAGTCATGGAAATTGCTGCAAAGTTTCGTGAGCTTGATGCCGCCCGCGAACGGATGATTATGTGGGGAGACGAGTGGGCAAAGGATGATCACCCTCACGCAATACTCGCGCGGGCGCACACGGTCGGTGCGCTTCCCACTTCAATGTAACGAAAGAGAGATCAATGACAAAGCCGTGGCGAGATATCAAACCGAATGCCCAAGCCTTTGACGAGGTGAAGATCAGGACCATCCCCCGTTGGAAGGAGAGCGAGCTGAGCGGTGACGAGTGGCGCATCTCCGCAGTCATCGAGCTTCTCCGTAACGGGAGAGTCATTGTTACAAGATCATTCCGCAATGTTGAGATGGCATGTGCTTATGCATCTGCGGTCTATTACGACGCCACCGACAACGGAAAGGCGTCATTTGCAGGTGAAGGAGACATCTGTGACCAAGAGGGATGCTCCGAGAAGGCAACAATCACTTATCGCAAGCTAGCCAACTACTGCAATGCTGGCCACAAGTCCGAGTCGCAGATGATCAAGATCAGATGTTTCTGCGAGAAACACAGAGAGCGAGGTAATTGTGGTCTCGACGACGCAGACAGGAACTACGTCAACGTGAGTGACAAAAGCGAGTACACAATCGATCCTGAGAAATGACCGGATCATGAGCCATCAAATTAATCTATCTTCAGAGATCCTCGCTGTACTCCGTGCGTTGCGATTAATCCAACATCGAGCAAAACTTAACGGTCGTCAAGAGATAACACTTGGCGACATCGAATGAGCAATCCAAGAGTTGGAAAAGAAATGAGCGAGGAAGATAGCTGCAATCTACTTATCCATCTTCAAGAAGTAGCAGCCAGTTATTCACGATGGGCAGCAACGCATCTTGCAGATAGAAACTTTGAAGATTCCATTCTATTTCAACAGGAATCTGCTTTTACATCCGCTTATGCTCGCAAGATGTTATTCCAATTGATTGGGAACAGTAACGGAGAGAAAACATGAACAAACTAAAATCGATGTCCGAACTCGAAGTCTGGTTTGCAGAGTTCGAGAAACGCAAACGAGAAATGATAGCTGCCGGCATGTCCAAAGAAGATGCCGACGATAAGGCTGCAACAGAAATTCGTCACCAGATTCGACAGAGTGGGTCAGGTCGGGTACATTGACAAAACTTATCTACCCCATTGTTGCGGTATTCATTGCCGCTCTTATCTCCTGGGGTATAACTTTCGTCAGGAAGGAACCACCGCGAAAAGCATATGCCACACTCCAAGAGAGATGGGGCAATACGCCGAGTAGCGTCATTGACTCTCCACCGAAAATAACTATTGTAAGAACTATTCCAATTACTCGAGAACCAGTGGCGGTTAAAGAGGTTGCACTCCCGCCACAAGAAATTGAGCCTCCGATACAAGACGTCGCGAGGCCCCACAGAAGAACCAGATACAGACAAACTCGATCTGGAGTTTGTAGTGCCCATGGTATGCGTAAAGTCTATGTAGGAAGATATAAATGGAGATGCAGAAGATGAAATACCCAGTTGGAATAATCAGAGGCGACGGTAAGAAACAAATCGCTGTTCGTTTTCCACCTAAGCTGTTCAATGAAATCATTGAAATGGCTAAGATTGATGGAAAGGATTTCAATGCCACAGTAGTGGGTCTTGTCACTTGTGGCAAGCTCTGCTTAGAAGAGAGCGACTCATTGGAACCACGCCAATGAATCACAGAATTCAATGGGTCGACAGTAAAGCGGATCCTAAGGGTAAACCCGATCCGAAATATCCTCTTGGCATTGATCTTGATATGTCTAGGGGCCAAAAAGAAATGTGCCTTGTCATGTTACCCTATCCTGCAAAACGGATTGGGTATTATATCATTGAATGTCCGAAATGCGATCTGCGTGTTGGTATTAGTACCGCAGGTCGCGCAGATGATCCCCGCTCGGTGAAGTTAGCCTGTAAGGGATTCAGAAAATGAAACGCTGGATAATCATAAGACATATTCGATATTTTTATCTACTTTACCAAGTCAACAAACATTATGAGATGTGGATGAAACTGGGCTCGTTGCCTACTCACATCGAAAAAGATTATGAACATTTAGATAAGATCTGGAGTGGGGAAGTATGACTATTCGAATCCCTACCCGTGTAGTGAAGCTCGAAGAGAAACAAATCATCACTCACGGTAAGAAAGACGCAACAGGTACTGCGATACTTACATCTCAAAAGATAGGATGGTTCGTGAATTTCGAGGGCAGTTACGAATCTCTCTTTGTTGGGAGTGAGAAACCAAAGGATCTTGAACCGGGAACTGAGGTGGATATCATTATTCGGCCGAGGAAAGCTCGCCCTTGACATCTGCTGTGTAACGTGCAATAATGTGTTACCGTCAAGCTAAACGGGAGTAAGCAATGAACCTCTACTATCTAGACGCAGGGGAGAAACGATTCTTCGCCAACAAGATAGCTGCGCAATATGCCGCCCAGAATGTGGCAGATAAGATTCAGCGGGGGGTGATTATATCTCGAATGTTCATTGCAGTCGATCGAGATAACATTACTCGTCTTGCTAATTCCGAGGCGGGATTCAGTCAATTCGTAGGACGAGTTTGTACAGTATTGCCTAGAAAGCGCCCGAAGTTAAAGATGAAAAGAATTGCAGCAACGTTAATATTGCTCACAGCATTTCTGCTGCCGAACCCTAGTGAGGCAGCCAGCTGCACTACGCGCCGTAGCGGTTCAGTAAGCATCACAAGTTGCTCCGGCAAGGATTTCTATTCGCAATGTCGTAGTTATCGTTCAGGGAGCGTCGTCAAGACGAGTTGCAGATGACTGATATCGAAGTTAAATGGATCAATCTGGGTAAAGAACTGCAAACTACATCAAACGGTGCAACGGTTCTACGCATGTTGATGGGTCATGGTGTCACTCATCTTGTTAAGATGGGAGATAAAGGTATCAGACAATCGTGCAGCATAGAAATGGTACTCGACTATTATCATAAAGTATAAGCCGGTGACAAAAATGGAATTCGACTACCGACCTTCTGGTCCCGAGGTCGAGAAGGCCGATCACTATGACGTCACATTCTGTGACGATCCGGCAGTTGGTCTGCACATCTTTTCATATCGCGCGGATGGAACAATCATCTGCGAGACAACTCTATCCGTAACGGCGACATTAGATTTAGTCAAATACTGCATACCTCACCTCTATGACAAGGCAACCCGGAGATCGTAATGACAGATAACGAAAAAATCGCTAACCTGACTACCGACGCTGTGCGGACGTCCGCCGATCGCATGGTCACGGATATCAAAGCTGTAGTTGAGCAGGCGCTCGCAATGGCAGAGAACATCCGCCAGCTGGGCCTCAAGTTCGAGCGCGACATTGGCGAGCGCACACTTGAGGTCACAGATACGATCAGCGCCTATGTGACGTTCTGTGGGAAGACCACGGAGTTGTTCAAGGATCTACAGAGTTCCGCGTCAATGCCAAATAGGCATCCGAAGGCGGGGCAACAATGGGAAGACGAAATCAGCAAACTTCGTGCTTCAGAACCTTCAGACATCGACGGGAGATAAACAAGATGACGTTCGAAGAATTCAGCAAGGCCAATCGCGCGCGTTGTGAATCGCAGGATGGTTTCAATCATCCATTATCTGGTTGGTCAACTAGCGACTGGTTTGTTGCAATCATGGGGGAACTTGGCGAAGCGGCCAACATCGCTAAGAAACTCAATCGCTCACGCGATGGCATTCCTGGAAACAAGGAAGCCGACGATGTACTTCGTGCGAAGTTGCGCAAGGAGATTGGCGATACTGGTGTCTATCTTGACTTGATAGCACAGTCGCTCGGCTTCCAACTTGGTGAAGCTATAGCTGAGGTGTTCGATAGCAAGTCAACCGAGATTGGCTACACCACGAAATTGAAACCAGAAGGAACCGACTAATGACCCCTCCCTGCGAAAAGTGTGCCTGCCCCTGTAATCTTCCTCCGAACGACTACGGGGAACTTATCTGCAAGTCGTGTACCGAAAATGCAGCAGAGGCCGCGTACGATCGCCACATGGAGTCCTTTCACGACGGTGGAGCCACACAGTGGAAGACACTTCAGGAGCAGCAGATTGATCTGTGGGGATTGAAGTGAAGCCTGAGCCACCTATCGTAATATCGCTCAAGTCCGAAGCCATGCGAAACTCCAGCAAGGGTGTCGCTGGAAGTAAGACCGGAAAGGCCTCCCGGGGCAATGTGACGCTTGCATACTATCCAGCGTGCAAGCGGTTCGTGTGGTTTGTCGACAAGGACCCATGCATCAAGTCTTATGCCATCGGTCTTCTGATGGACGCCATTTTGAAGAAGAGATCAGCATGAGGCCTATCGGACACACCCAAATGATGGTGTTGAAGGCACTCAATATCCACGGATCGTGGACCACACAGTCGGAGTGGACCTGGATGGGGTATTCCGACATGCGAAAGACCCTCGAGACGCTTGTAGCGCGAGGGCTTGTGATCAAAAGAAAAATTCCGCAGAAAACTAGTCAGTGTAAGAAAAGCTGGATGGTTGTCTATTCACTACCACCAAGCGGTCTGGAAAATCAAAAAGAACACTGAGTAAGAAATCCCACAGTCATATAAGGAGACTAAGATGTACAAGTCCTATCTGTTCAAGACCAAAGACCCCGTGATTGATCTGTTGCGCACGGCGCTGCAATTCGAAGCTGAGGCCCAAGGCGTAAAGTTCGGCACGGTGATCGCCCAAATCTCCAAGTCGAGCGGCGTGACGAACACCACACTCCGCAACTGGTTCTTCGGGGCTACCATTTCACCGCGCTACTGTTGCGTCGCGGCCGTCGCCAATTCGGTGAGGGCAAGCTTCCGCATCGGCGAGCGTAAGACAGTCAGGCGCAAGCCTAAGCTGAGGTTGGTCGCATGACGAAAAGTGCAGAGCGCGACTATATCGGCCCCGATCCGATCAAATGGCTCGACAGGCTGCTGCTCGTCAACGAGCGCAGTGCTTTCACGTCCGATCAAAAGATTGCCATTGCCTCCGGGCTTCGCACGCTCATGAAGCAATTCGGAGCTAACGTGTTGAGCACAAAATGAAAATCAAACCGCTGTTCGCTTGGTACGACATGTGGGTTGGTGCGTACTGGGATCGCGACAAGCGCAAGCTCTATATCTTGCCGCTACCGTGCATCGGCATCGTGATCGAGTGGAGGCGGACGAACAACAATGACAATGGTAGACATGCGCTGTGACGTATGTCAGCGCGACCCCAGGGTTCATCCAGCAGTTGGAGTAGCCTGTACCTCAATACCATACTCTTGCGCTTACTGCAGAGCATGCGCGACCATAGCTGCTGATCCCATAATCGTGTTCGAAGTCTGGTACGATACAGTTGGAGAGCCAGATAGACATCGCTCTCCAGATAATAGCTATACCTTCCTCGGGGACAGTTATATCACGTACAGAGACTGGTACGTGATCAGATCCCGCAATCACGATCAACACGTTCTAGATTGGCATCTCGAACAGTATTTCAACCAGGAAGAACCTAGTGATAACTAATCAGATAATCCAATTTCGACTGATGGAGATGCCGTGTTGCCATCTGATGTTGTGTTGGGTCAATCCGCGCCTTCCGAACTATTGCCCGGAATGTGGCACCCATATCTTTCTAAAACTTAAGTCAGGAGAATATACGCGGGTTAACGATAAGGACGCAGTCCTTAGAGCGGATTATGATAAGATATGATATCAGACGATGACGACGATTATGAAGTTCCATTTCAGAGTCATAGTTCAACTAGTATCGAAGCTGCTGAGAAGATAAAGCCATCAAGAATACGAGGCCAAGAACGATGGATCTATGAGAGTCTCAGACGAGAACCAAAAGCAGACTGGGAATTGTGGAATGAAGCTGATGAAATGCACCATGGATTGTTTGATAATGATTCATCGTCGCAACGTGCTCGAATTCAATTAGTATGGATATCAGGATCAAAATTAGTAACTCAATGGCACCCAATTGAAGACAGTGGAGATGAAGTTGTTAATCCTGAAACAGGAGCGGGATGTAAGATCTGGCAGTTTAAAGAAGAATATCGTAACATGCCATACAATGAATGGGTCACGAATTGTAAATGTCATATTCCAAAAAGAAAACCCAAGAAAAAAGTTAAAGAACCAAGCTTAAGAGATCTGTATTATCCCCTATTCGAGGATGCTCCTTAGAATAAGTCTGGTCCCACTTGTACTCACATGCTGCTATGCGCTATAGTATATTTGTTACCAACAATGGAGTAGGCAATGCAGACGCAGGTACACGATAAGAAATGGGGTCGCGCTCAGATCTGCCGAAGGTTAGATCTGTTGAACATCAGGAGTGACGCAATACGTGAATGGTTGGTCAATCTTGGGATGTCTGATAAAGGAACGAGAGAAGAAATAATTGAACGTCTCCATAAAGAGATTTGGACAAAGAAGTACGACTGAATAATCGGGGCGTTTTAAGCCGCTACAGTGCGTTTGAAACCGCCGCGCTACATGTGTACGGACCGCAGCTAGAAACGCACTGTGGGGTTGCGCACGCGGCCTGTATAGCGGTCAAAAGTAAGCGCAGCACCGCTCCCGCAGTGCCGCGCTTATTCAAATGTAACCTAGTTCAGGGCAGTGGTTGGGGGTAGTCCGGTGGCAGAGGAACCGGGACTGTGCAGCCCCCAGGGCGGCATACAACTTTCACCATGACACAGCTCTCCTTTCATTTTGTTGGGTCGCGGGTGGGATCCAAAGACTACCCACCCGGTACCAACCCAGTTTAACATCTTGAGGAGCGTCTACTACTTCTTCCTCGATCAAGGGAAGAAGGTATTGTGTTGTCGAAGCAGGAAGAGATACCACACGGTTGTCTTTAAGGATCACTTTCACTTTAGCACCCTTTGCAGATCGGAGGCGGAGCTGGAGGATAGGGAGGCAGTGGTGGTACCTTGCTGCGGTCCATCCCAATATAAGGATCGCCTATTGGGGGCGATTCCCTCTCAGCGTATAGGGGAGCCGTACACCGTAATACCAAGGATCCCGATCAGAATGAACAGTATGATCCACGAACCGAACGGAGCCCACGGATACTGCTGGGCTCGCCAGGGCCCGAGACCCACGATGCCAAAGATTCCGACGATTACGAAGATCAACCAGAACCAGATATTCGCACCCATGACGTCCTCCTATTGTCTCGACTTCCCAGGATTGATATGCAGCTCGCGTGTCATTACATCAACGATACGCTCGATGCTATTCTCGTTCTTCCTGGTCGCTCCTTCTAGAACAGTGAGCCGAGTATTGATCTCGGCCAGATGAGGTGGACCTCGTACCTCTAATGTGGAGACGCGGCTCTCAAGTCGAACCATATAGCCCCATGCGCTGAACGCTAATCCACCGACAAAGATAGCCTGGGCGATCAAGAAGTATACGAGTGTCGAGTTATTCTTGACCCAGGACTTAATCTCGGTCATGGATAGACAACGCCACCCGTGTCCGCAGTACCGTTCTGGTTGCCAGGCAGAGACTGATTGTTCATGGACAAGATCGAGTTGCCTTGAACCACGTACCTCATGCCAACGCAGTTCGCGTGGGTTACGGTCGAGGCCGTGAAGTTGGCCGAGGATGACACGACGACGTTGATGAACCCGTACCCGTTAGGGAACGTGAGGTCTGTGGCCAGGAAATTCGACGGCACCTCTCCCGTTCCGATGCCAAACCGCGCCCCATCGCGAACCATGATCGGATGGATGGTTGTGCTGTTGCCACGAAACCAGACCCTGCCACCATGGAGACAGATGCCGCCGCCTGCGACCTCGAGCATTGAGGAGTGACCATTGGCAACGGTCTGGGCGAATTCGACGTCGATTATCCAGATGCGACCACCACTCGTAATCCGGAGAGCCGTGAGCCAATACGGATCACCAAGTGTGTTGCGGAACGTGACTCCCTTTGCTACGAGGTCAAAGTCTTGAACCATTAACGAGTGAGAAAAGACCGATCCGGGATTGGGTGCTTTCGTGTCGATGGTGTAGAGACTCGTCGTAGCCCAATCACTGGTATTCGGATTGCCGAACAGGTTGACGCGACCGGACCAGTTCGTCAGGCTGGCACCCTCGTAGGCGCCTGGGATACCCAACCTAAGATTAATGACGTAGAATGCCGATGGGTAGTAGAGTTGACCGATCCTCCGCCACGCTCCCTCGATGGTACGGAACGCCTTGTCAGGAGAGTTCGCGGTGCCGTCACCAGTGGTGTCGTTGCCGTCGGTCCTAATCCAAGCGTCGAGATCGCCGGTCATGATAATCAGGCCCTTCGGCACCATCGATTTGACCAGTCCACTTCCGACCACGTACCATGCGCTATTATACAGGCAGATGATGATAGGGGCATCAATTGCAATGTCGCCAGCCTGGAGCTGTTGCTTATCGACCCTGAGAAGTGGATACGGACCAAAACCATCGAGCGTCACCCAACATGCGCCCGTGTTGGCATTGTTCGGGACCATACAGATGGTCATGCCGTTGTTCAATGCAGTTGCCGTCGGAGTCAAGGCGAGATTGTAGATGTTCTGAGGACCGGTTGCAACCGCAAACTGTGGCTCACTACGTTGGATCAGATACCTGACCGCAAGCTGGACCTGATCTAACTTGGAGCAGTCGTAGATTACACCTCCTCGATTGACCAGATTAATCAACTCGGCCAGCATGGCGTTGGCTGCCGCTGGATCGAACCGTGGCTGGCACCGTGAAGTGCTGTACCACAATTCTTCGCAGTTCTGAGTCAGTGGATCTGGGAGACTGTTCCTCGCGTCTGCCGGAGGAACGCCGCTGTCGGGGAACATCGCAGTCATGTGACGACTTCCTTCTCGGTGACTATTTCGGAACGATTATGAAGCCGATTGCTTCACTTCGACCGGCTCCGGTTTCGTTTCAGTGACCTCGGCGCGCCCATTGGCAATGCGCTCGAGGAGCTCGAGACCAGGACGCATTGCATCCCACTCAGCACCCGTGGTTGGAATTATACCATGGGCCCGGCTGATGTACTGAATGATAGCGATTGCGATTTGTCTGTTCACTTCTTGTCCTCTTTGGGTGACGGTTGCTCAGTGACGACAGGTGTCGGCACCTTCTCGCGCGGGTACTTGATGAGATCAATCTCGAGAGTCGATGCTACGAGAAACTCGGCGAGGTTCGCAGCCCTCACCTGAATGGGAAGGCTCGTCTCCCTGTTCAGGACCTTCTTGCCTGTCGAGTCACGAGTGTACACCTCCGCAACGAACACCGTCACAAATGGATTGGCATCGGTAACTTTTGGTGCCGCGCCTGTCTCGTCGATCATCAGATCGCACTGGAATCGCCATGGGATCAAAGGCATGTCATTCTCCTGTCTCGAGTTGTTTCACACGTTCCCGCAATGACTTCAGTTCCTGAAGCATTAACGGAGCGAACTTGCTGTAGTCGACGAACCACGTATCGAACTTTTCGTCGTGCGTGATTGCCTGAGGATAGACTTCGTACACCTCTTGAGCAACGATGCCAATGGACCGCTCTCCTGTGGTCTCCCAAGCGAAATCATAGACATTAATAGCGTCAACAATCTTGTCTGAGTCAAATTTCTTGAGATCTTTCTTTAGACGCATATCGGATGACGTATTGTAAGCTATGGTAGACGTGCTTGATGAAATTCCGCCAATCGGTGTTCCTGCCGAATTGAGGAAGTGTACTACGATAGTTGTGTCTGCTGACTGCTTGATGCCGAAACCGTACTGCACTCCACCACCTGGAAACGTCATGGACAATTTGTATCCAGGAAGACCCCCATTGATAGCAACATCGCCTGCAGCGTTTAATACTAGAGCCTTCACGCCTTGAATACCTAGACCTAAACCTTGAAATCCAGAAATATACGGGCCATTCAAAGCTGCATCAAAAGTCATGGAGTGGTTCGTGTCTGGCAATGACGGTGACACAGTTATACCGGCAGGCGAATGGATCATCGCACCTGAATAGATGTTGCCCGCGACACCGAGGCCACCTGCAACGGTCAACGTACCTGTAGTTGATGATGTTGCAGGAATGTTTGAAGACATGGCTACCTTGCCTGTCGCCCAATTGACCCCAAACGGCCCATCTACAATCCCACCTGCTGCGTTGCAGCGATACAATTGCATGTTGTTGTTGGTCTGATCGGCGTAGTGCCAGAGCCATCTAGCGGCACCACTCGACATGATATACATTTGTGCGACGTTCGCGTCGGCCGCTTTTTGAAGGAACATGGTCGGATCGGCAGCTTGTACCACGAAGCCACCACCAACCGTCATGTCACCATTGTTGCGACGAATAACGATCGCTGATCCTAAAAGACCACCAGCATCACTATAACGATTAAGTACAAAATCCGATCCTGCATTACTCCCTGACTCTGATCCAGCACCAAGAGACATTTCCCAACGAGACAAACCATTCCTTTGCGCGGATATGTAATTACCTGCACCACCAAGATCATTCATGTAGAAAATAGGAGTTGCCTTTGCAATGACAATAATTCCACCGGTATACAAGGCACCGGCAACGCCTACGCCTCCTGCAACGGTGAGCGCGCCTGTGGTTGGAGATGTGGAAGGTGTATTACTTGACAACGAAAGTTGTCCAGTTGCCGCAGACAAACGTAACTGAAAACCAGAAGCGACGCCATAAAACACAAAATCATCGACCCCCGGCGTACCCAACACAATCGATGCATGACCGACATGCCATGTATATACACTATTTTTCTGTAATGAAATTATTCCTCCACCAGAACCAGTGCTACCACCGTTAAGTGTAAGCCACCCAGAACCAGCCCCTGTTCCACCAAGACCAGCAGTGATTGTTCCACTAATATTCGCCGCGCCTTGAATACCCACGCCTCCCGCAACCGTCAATGCACCCGTAGTTGTGGATGTGGAAGGGATTGCCTCCTGCAACTTAACAACACCTGTCTTCCGTTCTATCCTAAGAGGAAATGCAACAGAACCACCAGCATCATTCATAGATTGAATATAAAAGTCACTTCCAACGTTACTGCCTGTCTCTGGATCACCGGCAAGATAGAAGAACCATCGAAGGACGTTGTTACGCTTCACTTCAATGTACGGACCATTAGCGTCCGTTGCATCAAATGATAAACGTGGTGCAGACTTCTGTATCGTCAGATTGCCCGTCATCGTGTCGCCTGTCACGTTGACGAAGCGCGGGTCTCCGAGGACGATGGAGTCATCGACGTATTTCTTGGTCGCTGCGTGCAGCAGGTCTGTCGGAGCTGCGTTGAGGGTGAGGAAACCCGTCATCGTATCGCCGGCCCTGAGAACGAACTCAGTTTCCTCTGACTCGACCCAGCCGTATCCGTTGAAGGTGTACGAAGCTCCGCTCGGATCTGTGAAGACCTGACCGTTGATTGGATTCGACGGAAAGTTGAAGGCCATATCAGTCCCTTTGGGCTTCGAGCATGGCAATGATTGCTTCGGTCAACGTGCGCAGTTGGTTCTTCACGGTGACGAAATTGTTCGCGTTGAACTGGTCAGGCACGTTGAGTAAGTCGGCACGGACCTGCTTGACGATGTCGATGGCGGCCACCACCCCCTCGGTAATGCGTCTATTCGCGTGCTGAGCATCAGTCGGCGGAGGCGGTGGAGGTGATGGAGGCTGCAGAACGTAAGATATAACTCCATCGTGGTATCGCGCCAGCCCATTCGAGAGGAGGATTTTCCAGTCGTATTCCGTAATCTGAACAGCCAATTCGGGAATGACAGGATTGCGGCTACCGTCGGGCTGAGGCGGATAAACGTCATCGGCCCAGAAGCCCTTCGGCTTCCCGTCAACATCGAACAGACCGTAGAGCTTCACCATGTTTAGTACCCGACTGCGATGTACATGACAGGCTGAGTAGCCCAGCCGACGGCTCCGCCAGCATTGATGTATCGAGTCTCGACTGCAAAGCGATCTTGACCGACCCACTGGACTGTTGTGATGACAGACTGCTCGGCAGATATTCCACTCGTTCCGGTCACTATGACCGGAACAGCCGCCAGACAAGTGTTCGGAAACACAATCGGAAAGACCACATCAAATTTTCCAAGCCCACCACCTACCTGGCCCCACTGAAGAACAAAGCCGTTGGCAAATTTCACATAGCCGGCAGCAGAGAACGGAGAATTGGAAGTGTCAAACATCTTCCGAAAAGCATTGCTGAGATTGAGGTCCCACCAGATTTCGTTGGAAGCCCCTCGGAAGCGCAGGATGCCGTTGTCGTCACCCTTGTGACCCTTGTTCAGAACTACTGGCTCTGCAAACGTGCTATTGGTTCCGTTGAGGTTCGTCACCGTCGCGGTGGTGACATTCAATACCTGAGTCGACAACGAGACCGGAGCATTAACGGCTCCTGTGGCACGATCAATCGAGAGAGCCACTCCTTGGTCGACGCCTGCGTCGTTGTAGCGTCGCACCTCGAAGTTCGTGAAGCCCCTCACGATCCAACGCGAGAATGCGTTGTTATGGAACAAGATATCAGCCGCTGCTGCACTTCTAATTGTGAGTCCAGGAAGGACAAGAGGACCGGTCATCGTATCGCCGATCTTCTGAACGTACTGAGCTCCACTCCCACCTGAGATGATCGCGTTGTCGACGTACTGCTTGGTCGCTATGCCGAGAGCCGCGGTCGGGTCACCTTTGATCGTACCAAGTCCGGTAGCACGATTAATCATCAACACGTCATGAGTACCTACAGTCCCAGCATCATTTATTGCAGATAAACGGAAATCCGACCCAGAATTTGCTCCGGTCTCAGGATTACCGTCACCGAGTGCCAGATTCCAACGAGCCTTGCCGAGCGATTGACCTTGCACATAGGTACCGGCCGCTGCATTCAACTTATTGATCATCAAGATAGGCACGTCTTTTTCGATGACCAAATTACCAGTCATCGTGTCGCCGGCCTTCTTGACGAACTCGCTGCTGACGATCTCCACCTCGATGTGGTCAGCCCAACCGTAGCCGTTCCAGATGTAGGACGCGCCAGTGATAGGGTCGTCGAACACCTGGCCGATAATCGGCGTATCAGGGAAGTTGAGAGCCATTACCGTCAGCCTCCCGCCACCTGGGCTTCGAGGGCCTCGATCCTCGTCATCGCCTCCTGGAGCGCCTTAGTTAACGTGGCAATGACGGTCCACGGATTGGGGGACTGGATCGCATCAGGCGCATCCTTGTAGGCCGACGCGGCGTCCATGATCAGCGCCTCCTGAAGCTCGTGGGCGACGAAGCCCCATCGCTCTTTGTCGTCTGCGACGAACATCGGCTGATCAGGAACCGTCTCGAGCCCAATCGGATTGCTCAATCTGCGTCTCGCCCTCGACTCTTCCTCGGTCGGAGGAGTGAAGTCCTTGTGCGTGTACTTGACCGGCCTGAGCGTCTTGACCTTGTCCCACATCGACTCGAGGTCTGCGATGTCTTTCTTCATCCGGTAGTCTGAGGAGAAGGTGACGGCACCGAGGTTCGTCTCGTCGAGATAGCCGTTCAACGATGGTGACACCCAGTGGAAGTTATAAACGTTCGGTCCCCACCCAACATTGCCTGATCCATTACGAATATAGATTCCTGTGGATGCGATCTTTCCAGGCGCGGTGAATGTGACATTGGCGCCAGTAGAGACGTTACGAAACACCAGATTGTCGTTAGGAGGAGGATCGTGAATGATAATGAACCCATTGGTACCAATATACGTCCATCCATTAGCATGAAGGTCTTGGACAGTCGTCTGACCGTTGATCGTAATGTTGTTGCCAGTAATATTGGTCAGGTTCGCCGTGCCGAGAGAATAGATATTCTGAGCGGTGAGCGTGCCGGTAATCGTACCGTTGGTCGACGTGATACCGGTGGCATTGAGACTCCCGGTCGTAATCGAGTTCGAAACGTTGACCTCTCCAGTGTTCCTGTTGATCGACATGGCGATGCCGAGAAAAACACCGGTTGGCGTGTAGCGAAGAAAATCTAGATTGGACTGAGCAGGGTCTGCCCCGCGAATGTACCACAACGTCGAGCCGTTCATCTTGAAGATGTAACCAGCATCGGTACCAGACACGGCGAGAGCAGACACGGCCGGAGTGGACAGTGGACCGGTCATCGGAGCGGAACCGTTGAGCGGGACGAACGAGCCGGCGCCGGTCGCAGCTGTGGCGTCGACATATGCCTTGTTCGCAGCATGCTCTGGAAGAGTCGGTGCCGCTGGGATACTGACCTTACCCGTAGAACGTTCGATTTTGAACGGGAAGGTAAGAGAACCACCAATATCTGAGTAACTCTGAATTCCAAAATCGCCACCGACGTTACCGCCGGTCTCGTTTCCCATACCGAGATACACCACCCAGCGTGTGAGACTATTCCTCTGGCCTATGATAACTCCAGAATCGACCATCTCTTTTGGATTAAGAATGAGACGGGAATTGTCAGTGAGGTTCTCAATCTTAAGATCGCCAGTAAGCGTTCCTCCCATCAAGGGCAAAAAGTCGCCAGTAACGACGCTACCACTTCCAGAGACAGCCGCAACCCACTGTTTCGAGGTACCGTCGTTGTAGTAAATCCACATGATACCGGTGTCGCTCTCCCACCACAATTTGTTGTCGGGCGGATTAACAGGTGGTGCGTCACCAACATGAACAAACGACGTAATCTCTTTTCTTCCATCGGGGTGAAGAGCAGGCGGGACGCCGATCCAGAGACGGAGCGGGTCGGCCATCTCAACCGACAGCTCACCTGGCTGAAGCCCAGCCGGAGGCAGGTTGGGCGTTGGGGTACGCTTGATCAGGACTTTGGGCAGGGTTGCCATCAGTAGCTCCCGCAGTCAATGAGGCCTACGCGATACGGGTCGGCCACGGTGCCAGCACCCACGATCGACACACCGTCCACGACGATGCGTCCTTCTTCGACCCACACGGTGAATGCCGCACACAGATTGGTCAGAGAATTACAATCCCAAGGCCCGTTTGCATCAAAACATTCGGCAAGTGCAATCAGCTCGGAGACGATAGCATTGATCTGACGAGCCTCGATTCTGGCCGTGCAGTCGGTCGGAAGGGCTGTCAATTCACAGGTTGAAATAAAAGCGGCCGAAGGTACGTAAGCATTCTGAACATTAGGTGGATTGGTCGCGACCCCACCAGCGTCTCGAATCACTAGGCCGCCAGCTACATCTTCTGGAAGAATACCAGGCATGACTCAGCACTTTCGAGTTATGTCAATGGGGCAATGCATCATAGATCTAACGATGCATTCTGCGGCGAGAACTCCAGGCCAAATCTGATCGGGCAAGCCAGCTGGCTTATCACATCCGCGATCCCAAAATGCCGGAACGTGTGGTCTTGGCATATTAGTTTCACAGATATCGCCCGAACCAACACCCTCCAGCCAATCTTGTGTGTAGTATAGCTCGAAGGCGATATTGTCAGCACAATCATTACAGGGATCAACTATCGGATGCGTGGGTACAGGTACATCACTTGGTCGAATAGCAGCGCCCAACGACTCGATTACCCAATTGATGCCACACATGTTTTTGATCACGCCCATGTTGGCGCGCGTCAACGCGATCGCGATACCTCGCTTGACCGCAGCTTCCAATTCAGGCGGGAAATCGGGTTCGCAGAATACAGGTCCGCACGAAGTCCAAATCTCGTATGGTGTAATCTCGCCCAGAAGAACTGACCTACAATGCTGAGAATAGCAATCTTCCCACTGAAGACGAGATAAATGATTGTCGAGCGTTATTACAGCAGTCGCAGGATTGCTCTCCCGCAACGCCGGCCACAACGCATTATGCACCACATGACGTAATTTCAGAACGGTGTAGATCGCATGCAACACCAATGAGGGACACTGCGGATCTTGAATCAAAGGACACTCTTCTGGATGTTCAGGATCGGTCTCGAAATAGCTGATCGCCGCTTGCTTCCAGTAATCCCAGAGAGGCCCAGAAGGAAGCAGATTCATGAACGCCACGAAGGTGCAGCACAGATCGTTTCCACACAACGGAGGCGGACAACATCCGGTCTCTTCTGGGATCGCAACTTCGGCGCATCCATCTGCGGTCAGCATGGAGTTTTCCGCATGTCAGGATTGACAAAGATAATCTCGTTCAAACATGGGATTACATCGCACTCTGGTTCGAGATCGCCGCATACTGTAACGAAGACTTTATCCCGTGGATATTGCGGGGCCTTATCCTCGTAACCCACGACTTCGAATCTCACCGATACGCTTATCTCAGCACCAATAACAGATGCAACAATCAGTTCCAATTGCTTGACCCGTAACACTGTCGACGGACAAATGCGTTTGAACAATTCCTGAATATACGTCTCGATAGTTTGTTTCTGAGCCGAGCTCGGACATCCAACGATGTCAATAAAGACGTTCACCATCAACGCCTCAGGCATGTACACTTTTCCGCACACGCCAATCTCGACCTGCCCTTCGCCGTAGCCTTGTGGATCACCAAACATCCATTCTGTGATATCGTCAACCACATGCTGCGGCGGTATCCCGCACGGAAACACGTCGTCGAAGAACACATAGAATTCCAACTTGGTACCACAGTTCTTGCAACCACAGTCGACGCAATCATTACATTCCGGCGTGCAACGACAACACGAACCCTCTCGAGTACAAACTCGAGTCACACACGGAAACTCCATGAACTTTTGTTTGATCCACTCCATTGTGGCGCGCGGCTGGTAAGCCAACCGTTCGATATATCGCTTGCGGAATTCTTCACAAGTCTCCTCATCAGAACCGCTGCAGAACTGTCCGCCACAAATGATCACTAGTGGGTCGATACCAGGAGCAGGCGTGATCAGTGTTCCTTCGGTAATGGTACCGTCTGAATTCATACTCTCGCCGGGCACCAGAGCCCGGATCTGAACGATCAAAGTCCCTTCAGCTGGGATCGTTAGGGGAATTGATCCGACTGAAACAAAGATACCGATCTCTGTTTGGATTTCAAAGTAGTTTGGTACGGCTGAACCCGGGACGCCCGTTAGCTTAGCATAGCCTTGAGCGTGGGATGGCGGGTTCGGGAACACACCATGCATCGCTGCCATCTTGTAAAGATTGTCGCAGCATGCTGTCTCTGGATTTGTCTCTCGCCACATCTGATCGGCCACAGCATAAAACTGCTCAGCCGCGGCATAGTCGTTGGTGACGACATACCATTCGTTTGATTCAGGGATGACTTGACCGCCGCCAAGAACGGTCGACGAGAACATGTTCTTAAAATGTTCGAACAGTTCTTTTGGATCAGGCCGCGGAATAACACAGGTCATTAGGTCCATACCCATGCGTTGGTACCATAGGTACCGGCGAGATCAACTGTTCGACGAACAGAACGAATAGTGATTGCGATCGTGACATCGACTCGAGAACGTCCTCGATATACTACATCGACATCTACATCATCAGCTAACCCGAGAATAATCAATTTACCGATGTCGCTTCGAATAGCTGCACCGATTGCTTTGACACCCTCGAGAATCTTTGAATACGATTTCTCAGCGGCATTAAAGAGACGCGTTCCGATGTAAAGTCCATCGTCGCGATAGCTCTCAGACCAATGACCAAAGGTACCCGCAGGAGTAGGACACTTAAGATCGCTCCGCGCACGGGTATTCAAAATATTCAGAACAAGACTTCGGATCCAATCATCATTAGCAATCGTTCTACCTTCGGGCTTATCAATATATTGAAGCCCAGGTATGGAACACTCTGCTCCACACAGATTGTAACGACCACAGGAATCCATCGTAGTCCAGAATACTCTACGCCGTCCTTCATCGCTAGGTAGGCATTGAGTATCGCGCATTATTCTTCATCCTTGGCTTCGGCTTGTTTACTTCCCTCGAAGCTAGGAATGTCTTCCTTACCAGACACAACTGAAGGTGTCTTGATCTGCTTATTGACAACCAGTTCACCTTCAATAATTACCTGACTGGCACGGATGTAAACCTTATCACCCCGTACCTCGAACTCACCCTTCTCACCGACCCCGAACTTGTTCTTGGTCAAATGAGCAAGTTTGTCTCCAAAGTCCAGAGCAAACGTATCATCGGTAGGGTGTTGAACACCTCCATGCCCCTCTTCCCACCGCCGTTGTTTATCCTTCGGGATGGTGAGTAGCGCCATCTTCAATGTGGTGTCGGACGATGACGAAAGCAACATGACTTCGGTATTGAATTTCTCTTTAACGTTGAAAGAGACACCCCCAATAACTAGAACTCCAGCTTCCTGATCTTCAGTATCGGTTCCTCGAACTTTAATAATCGAACCAGCACCCTTGATGTATTCTTGTTTGCCCCATACGTGGCGCTCAGTTCCATCATTGATGTCCCTGGAACGTTCACGAAAATCGGTAAAGCTGGTCATGCAATCTCTCCAAACCAATATGGTAAAGTAAGAGGCGGATTCTGAGTCTTCTGAGGCTCTTCTTTGTCTTTCTGCTCTAAAGACTCAACCATAGTCATAAGAGGCAGAACAGATAGATCGGGAGGCAACCAAGGCTCGGGAAATTGTCCCGATACCATTGTCACGTTGGATTGAGACCTACGCGCACTTCCAGTATTGAAATTGATGCCACTAAGTCCAAACCCCTCTCCCTCTCCAGCCGAAGGAGGTGGAGACAACGTCAGACTGGTCTTGAGTTCTTTTTCCGCATTCACAGTGTATGTCAACTCTGTGCATTCGAACATATCGAAGATACCCTCAGGAGGTACTTCGACGTAATGTGTGTTCCCAATATCCCAAGGCTGACCAGAAGGAGTCTGCACATGGAACACTTCAATAGTGATCTTCTTAGATTTGGCCGCGCGTGCATTCATCTCAAATCGCGCTCTCCGCTCTAAGGTCTTATCGTCCGCATCCCCGTTGTGTTGAATAATCTGTGGTACAAATGATTTCATACGCTTGTTCTGCATCTCCTTATGAGTCTTCAAAACAGCCTTCTCACCCCAAATCTTTTTCTTAGAACGCTGACCCTTTACCTTAACTTTCGACTTATCCTGATCCTCAGATTGCTCGGCAGAGAATTCTAAAATGTTGACTCCAAGAATAAGAGGATCCCCGCCCCCGCCAGCACACCCATCTGTGACACAAAGCTTGCCATCTCGCGTCTCATACATGAAATAACAATTCTCGACCGCCACACGATTGAGTTCATCTATCACACGGGCTCCGTCGCGGAAACGCACCTTATCGAGTTTGATTGTCTCACCCTTCCAATCGAGCTGCGTCTTCCAGGGCTCAATCAGTTTTTCGACTACTTCTTTAGTGGTCGGCTTCAGCATATTGGTGGTCGGATGCTGGTGCGACGAATCAATCAACCGTTTGGTCTTACCCCGAGCTGACAGCTTGATGGTGTATTCATTCGGACCAATACTGGTTGATGCCGATGCTCCACCTTTTTCTTTATCACTCTCCTTGGTCCCCTTCTTACCTTTCTTTGCTCCAGTCCCTCGCCGTTTGTCAATGATCCCAGTGAAAGCGAGCTGTCCCGCCACATACACCAAGATCTCAGCTCCCGCTGATGCAGCTCGAGCAATCGGACCGGACGGCATGGCACCAGCAAAGATAGAGACCGATAGACTTCCGGTCAATTCTTCTTTGCTACGCTGAAGAGTCATTTCTGTCCACGTAGTGAGTTCAGTACCACCAACTGTAATGACGACTGGCTTCACGTTGGAGAGACCCCTCTAACAAGACGACCAAAACGACCATTCGCATCAATTACGTTCCGGGGCTCAAGATCCCGATGACGCTTCGCATCATTATAGATAACATATGCGGCGACCAGTGGATGCACCCCACCTTGGAAATCAACTGTGATCAGACCTGGAAGACGATAAGCAAGATTGTACATCATATCTTTGAAGGTAACAATGTACTTCTGAAGCTCAAGATAAAGAGCGTTGTCGCAGATGTTATAGGCGGACTTGGCCTCGTCTTCAAGAACTGCTGACGCAGTATCCATCGCAGACAGCGCAGCCTGAATGTGAGGATATTTTCGAGCCATCGCAGTCTCAGCTAAGGCCACACCAGTCAATACGCGAAATCGACTGTAGAGCGAATTCTCAACTGTAGCTGCGCCTCCAACAGAAGGAAGACTACTCTCGACTGCGCCGACGTTGGTGAGTCTCCGTAGTACTCTCCACTTCTCTTCTAGATCCTGAATATTGTAAGTAATCTCATTCACTCCAGAAGTAAGGGCATCATCTACTTGGTCGGCCATAGCTGCCAGACCCGGATCGTTAGCCACTTCTTCCATCTTAAGAGCCACACGCCACTGCGACGAACTAGTGTCTTCAGTAAACGTATGAATCAGAACAGTCTGCGTTGTCTTGATAAGATTCTGAGCTGACGTCACAATATCGTGTGACCAAGGATACGCAATGGACGCGGGTCTATAGTCGTTTCTAAAAGAAGCAGAACTTACCGAGATAACGGCGCTTGCGATGATTCCGAATATCGATCCGCCAATCCCAGAACCGACTGGATTGGCCTCAACGAATTCTAATTCGGCAGTCGTCTCGCCCGCGGACTCTTCAAGCTTGTCGCTAACCTTAACTTTACGACAAGCAACAAGATGTGTCCCACGAGTAGGATGAACAAGGATACCAGGCTGCGGACTCTCACAGACTGCGAATAACGCTTGGCTGTCCCAGACATGATCGTCTTCTCTAAAAGCAGCAGTAAGATTGAAGACCCTTATCTTGCGTCCGAGATCAGCATATGCAGTATCCTCTCCGAATGGGAATTCTCCTTCAGCGCCTCGACGTCCGCCTTCAATGTCGGCATCAGTACAGATGAAGCCCACACCCTTAAACGAGGCAGGAACATAATCTTTTCCGATAGCACAATTAGTTCTAGACATTACCCAACAGCCGTTCTTGCACCTTGGTCAGATCCAGGTTCTGTAGTCTTGACAGTGGCGTTAACAGCCACATTCATGTTTGCTACACCAGCCTTGATTATGGCAACTGCGCTGTTCCCGTATATCTCTCCAGCGCCAGCTGATCCGTCTCTAATCGAAGTCATGGCATTGGTTGAGAACCTAGTTCCCGCTTCTCCAGCTTTTGCCGGAAACTCACCAAACACCGTACTGAACAATTCAGGGGTCTTTTCGATTGAAGCAAACATCGCCTGAACGTCAGGTGTAGTAAGTTCACTTCTCTTATCGCCCGCCTTGGATTCGTCGGGCTTCGCGTCTTCTTCCGCTTTCTTCTTATCAGCGGCTGCCTTCTCCCTGAGATAAGTCTCCAAGGATGCAGCATTCTCTTTCGCGTCAGCGAGATCTTGTTCCAATTTCTTAATCGTAGCTGCTATGCTTTCTCGCATAGCCTCTGCTCCACGACCCCTAGTCGGAGCATCTTGTAACTTAGCCTTCTGCCTATTTAATTGAGTCTCTAATTCTCTGATCGCAACTCTTGAGTTAGCAAGATTCCTAGCATCGGCGTCTGCCTGATCCGTAGCCATTTCAGCGGCAGTCTTGGCACCGATCTTAGTGGGATCTCCGCCTGTCGAATCAAGGCCAATCTTGGAGAGCATCCAAGTGCCAAACTTAAACAGCATCTTACCGGCTTCGAACAGAAGCGTTCCAGCCAGTTTCATCGGCTCAAGTGCCAGACTAAGAAAATTCTGACCCTTAGTCATGAGATCCGCGCGGGCTTGACCCTTCGGATCTCTAAGGGCATCGTTTATCTCTTTGATAATACCAGTCAGACCAATAGCATCTGATACGCTCTTACCCATATCCGCAGCAAGGCTATCAAGAGTCGATGAAAGATTGCTTAATTGAGCAGCGATCGATTCATCAAAGATCTGTTTACCTTTACCACGGAGATTAGCTAAGGCGTCCTTACCTTGAGCAATAGAACCGCGCGCCTGGGCTTCACCAAACACAACTTCAGAAAGTGCAGTTCGAGCCGATGCAGCCATCCCAGGAAACATCTGATCCAACATCGCCTGGATCTTTGAACGAAGTGGAGCACGCGCCTCAGCAACCTCGTCTGCAGTTCCGCCCTCATCTTTAACTTCTTGCGCACGCTTCTCTGCTGCTTTAATTTCAATCTTTGTAAGACCTTTCTTCGCAGCAGCTTCTGCCTTCGGCAGAACATGTTTGATGATCCAAGCATAAGGATCAGTTCGAAGCATATCGGAATCAACTGGGGTACCTGATCCGGGTACAATACCAGCGCCCTGACCTGTCTTGACCTTACCTCCCGGGAACCGCTTACTCGGTTGAGTCTTTAAAGGCTCGCCACCCTGAAGAAGACCCATCTTAGCAAGGGCTTTATTCAGAGCTTTATTATCGACGACACCAGTCATAGACCGCATCGCCATATACATCTCGTTCGCCACTCGGACACCTCTGTCACCAGCGGTGGAGAGCAGACGAGCAAGCGATTCAGACGACATCGTAAATGCAGCCGTCTTCAAATTGGCAAGGGTAGTTCGAATCCTCTCAGCATCGAGATTCGGATTCATAGCTTTGGCGAGAGCAATACCTTCGAGAACACGGGTACCGTCTTTGGTAAACTTACCAGCAGCGGTTGTCAGGTCACCCGAAGCAATATTCAAACCCTTAACAATAGTGTTGAGGCCTTTCATGGCCTCATCGCGATCCATACCTGGACCACCAAGACCGTAGGCCAACGGAAGGAACGTATCAATAATCTCAGGAGCGATACCTACCGCGGCTGTCGCTCTCTCAGTTGCTGTCTTTCCACCAACGTCGCCAAGTATTCCAGTTAGAAATACCTTATACTCAGCTTTAGTCATCGTTAACGGATGACCCGTCTCCGTAGCATATTTACCGACAGCAGCATTAATAATATCTTGCTGCTCTTTGGTCGCTGCCAATCTCAACATGAGATCTGCGCGATCAGCTTTAATCGTCTCAGTTCCAATCTTTTTAAGAGCTGCCGCTGCTAGATACGCAGCAGCCGCCACAGTCAAGAATGCAGGATTCACAGCAGCGAGACCGCCCATGAGCCCAAGGCCCATCCCACCGCCGGCGCCAGCATTGGCGCCCTGCATTGCAGTACCTAGGAAGGTTCGGCCCCGTCCGCCGCGTCCAGCGTTATTTCCACCTCGACCGGGACCACCTGGAGGATTCGGACCGAAAGGGGATCTCGGCCCAGTATGAGTTGTGCGAATATTGATTGGCCGTCTAGCGGCATTTCGAAGATTGGTAAGCTGCTGTCTCGCCTGACTAATGCCTTGCGTACCAACAGTAATTCTGAGCGATCTCGCAACTGACCTTAATCTTGTCAGATCGCGGGTGAGTCCTTGAACCTGTTGCCTTGCGGCTGGAATACCTGAAATATTAACTCTGATAGTTCTGAGAGACTTCGCCGTCGCTTGAAGCTTCTTCAACTCCGCATTAATCTTCCGGATTTGGGCCGTAGATTTGTCTTTGACCTCTAGAGTTGCTCTTTCGGTAAAAGAGGCCATCGTCTACGCCTTACCTCCAGCTAGATGAATGCGGTTTCGAGTCTCTTGATTGTGGATTTTAGTGAAGTTGTAGATTCGAAACGTCAATTGGCGAATTTTCAGAACTCTAAGATCGCCGGCAGAAGCAGAGTAGTAACGATACTCTTCTACTCGTTCTGCGACTCTACCGGCGACCCTAAAAAACGTGGCGTCACAAGTTTGGCGATTGTGACTCCATCTCCAACTGTGATAGCGTTCAGAGCCCACGAAGGAAGTTGTAGCATCCCAGGCGGCTTGGCAATCGTCGCGATCAACAGCTGAGTCTGAGCGATGCTATTGTCGGCCGCCATAACATCTTCGATATCACCGTAGGTGCTCGCCAGGAACTCGAGCTCGGTGATCGGGTCCTTTCCCGTGACAGGGATTGGCTTTGCCAACTCGTAGACAATCGACGTATTGATACCGTCGCCGTCACGAATGATCTTGCCGCCGTCTCCTTCTTCCCCATCGAGAAGCTCTGCCAACACCCGAGCATTGGGAATCGGCATCATCGTCACATCGTCTGGGGTAACAGGAGTCGATGATCCATTGACGTAATAGACCACCTGTTTCGCAAGTCGAAGTCTACGCAACCTGGCCTCAAGCGTCTTTGGTTTCTTCATTCCCTGCGCTTCGGCAAGGTATTCCGAGAACGCCTGAAACGAAAGAGGATTAACGATAGCACCGTCGATAGCCAAGTCACGAAGCTGCCACGGCTGTGGCAGCTTCAGTTTTTCAGTTGCCATGAATACTCCGTCTGTGTTACGCCGCTACGGCGAACGTCGGCTGAACCACATCAGGTGTTGGTTCAAGAGTGCCCGCCGGCAGCAGTTCGTCGATCTCCTTGAACGAGATCGTCAGTTCCACCTCGTGGGTGTCTGACTTGGTATCCCCGGTCCCGGTTCCTTTCGCGGCCGAGTAGACCAGGCCGTTGTAGTATTCGACCTGGAGATTGACATCGGAACACCCCTGATACATCGACAGGGGGATACGAAGATCTCGAATCACCTTGATCTCCACCTCCGGATTGCTCGCCTGCCGCTTCACATAGCCGTGCGGCAAAGCTTCGTTGTTGAAAGCACAGAGGCGCCAGGTCGGAAGATCCTCCGATGAAAGCTCGTGACTGATCGGACCATAGACTTGATCCGTATCGCAGTCCCGGAACGACATCAGGATGTTTTTGACGCCAACTTGATTGTCGCAAGTCATTGGTGTTGTCTCCTCGAAACTATGCGCCTCAGCGCGGGTGAATTAGTAGGGGCGATCGCAGTTGGTCAGCAACGACGGTTTGGCGTTGATGATGATGTTGGTGATACGGACCGGCGGACGATAAACGAAGTCGATCCAGAGCTTGCCAGGGATACCCTGACACTTCGGAGCAACCTCGAAGTCCGTCAACAACTTGATATCCTTGTCGATATCCTCGAACTCGGAGAAAAGGATACCGATCTGCGATTTCGCCCAGCTACGGAATGCACCGAGGATGAGCTTCGGGTTGGTACCACGCACGCCGGCGGGGATCGTGGTGTTCTTGGTGTACAAACCAAGTCCCAGAACGCGCCCAAGCTGGATAGCAGCCTGGTCCGCAGTCGCCGCAGCAAGACGACGGCTGCTGACAGCCCACCATGTAGCGTTGAAACGACCCTTTTCGTCGTAACGGTTATTCGTCACGTCGTTGACAACCATCGGGCTGGTCATCAGACCGGTACCGCCCTGGAGCGGAACAGTCACAACGAAGCCAGACTCCTGAAGGACTTGCTGCTCTTCGAACGTGAAGCACTGGAAGCAGCTCTCCGGCTGAATGAGGCATCCGAGGACACCGAAGTTCGGTCCCTGGATATTCAACTCCGGATTGTCGATGGTTGCGCAGCACGAATGCGCCGCGTATGCCGCAGCCTTCTGCCAACCGGCGACCGGATCGCTGAAGCAGTGAGCGATGCGGCTGACCTCCGCCGAGTTGGTATCGGAGGCGAGAACCTGCCCCAACGTACCATAGTTGTAGGTGTAGCCGTGGCCGAAGCACTGAGGTTTCGAACAGTCCCAGGCCGACGCGATGTAAGCAATCATCGCATCCTGCCAGTCATCGTCGGCATAGAGCATCGCGATGCAGCAGTAGCAGCACTCTCCGAGGATCGCCGAATAGTCCGGCACCACAAATGCGATATTGGCACCCTGCACGCTCTGAGCAGTCACCACCTCAACGCCGACTGGAGCGTAGCCACGACGCTGATGCCAATTATAGATAATGGTGATAGCGTTGCCCACGGTACCCGCATTCTTGGCCGTCAACGTGATCACACCAGCAGCCGCTACAGCAACGAATGGCAGACCAGGAGTGGCGTTGAGATCCACTGCCACATTGGTGGCAATCTCATCCGCCGTGTCGCCCTCGTGAACGCGCGTCGAGGTGTTGTAGCGACCGTCGACCAGGAACAGATCCGCACGACCATCGCTCTCCGCCACTCCAGTGAAGGTCACCGTGTAGGCCGCCTTCACGGACGCGCCGACAGTGACGTCTTTCCACGGAAGAGCGTAGAACTCCATCGCCCCTTCGGGGCAGCACATGAACGCTGTCTTGAGGCCTTCTGCGATGATGCTGCCTTCGCCGAACAGCAGATCCGAATCCTTCAGCGACGGCATCTTGATCAGTTCACCGTCCTCTGCCGTACCGGTATCAAGCATCTGACCCTCGACCAGAATGCGGCAGCGATTCGGATAGGCATTGAGCGAGGGATCGAAACAAATCCGGATTGCACCGGACCGCAGACTGTCGATTGACATAAGTCAGTCTCCTGTGAATGAAGTCCAGTGAAGGACGGGTTTACGCGGCAGATTTCGGCGGGGCAGGCGGAGCGTAGGCCGGCGAAGCTCCCTTTGCTTTCGGCTTCTCGTCGCCGCCTTGGACGTCGAGATCTCCCCATACCTTGACAAGCCGACGAATATAGGGAGTATCTGGAACAGGAATAAAGTTATCCTGAGGGATCACTTTTCCCTGAAAGAAGGCCTTGCGGCCTGGTTTGGTACGCACATAGATCATGGCCATCAAGATCTCCTATGGACAGGGGTCTTCACACGGGACGGGGTCGAAACATTCCGGAACACAACACTCACTGGCTGGAGTACAAAGATGAAAATCAATACCAGTAACTATCATATCTGGAGGCCGATCGATACAAGCCTTCCAATTGATAGCAGCTACGAAACCGAACGTCAACGTCACAGCTAACTGATCCGCTTCGGTATCTAAAGCTCGATAAGCAATCCGAGCATTTCGAGGCGCCTGCCAAGTCGCCATATGCGTCAGAAGCTTATCGCGAATCGCTTCGTAATTGTAGTAGCTCCAGAAAGGCGCTTCAGTTCCATTAGAACGCTTGTATTTCTCTGGAGGCAACCAGAACTCAACAATAAAGTGATCTGTGATCTCAAACTGACTCTGACGGGACGTCACACTCTGCTCACCAACGCTGCGAACAAAAGCAGTCACAGCCAGAGGGAGCGTCGGGATATTCTCTTTCGTTACTGAGCTTTCGGAGACCGCCATTGCGCGACCTCCCAACTCAGGAAACCATTCTGCAATTGCCGCTGCTAGAGCAGGCAAGAGACGGGTCTCTACCTTAGGAAGCGCATCTTTTGGGGTGATGGCGTCCACTATCTAATTCCAGGTGAACCCTTGGACCAGCCTACCCACTTACTGGCGCGCTTCTTGGCAGCAGCCATACCTTCTTTCAAGGCGTTGTCGGACATCTTACGACGCGCCATCTTGCGCGTACCGTAACGCAGATATCCTGCATAAGGCGTGCTACTTCCGACAATCACACTGTTGTCGGTGACCCTGGATGAAACTGAACTTCGCAGCTTACCTGTACGAACAGCAGGATACTGCCCTGGACGCGAAGCAGAAGGATAGGACTTCATCCCACCCTTGAAGGCCTTCTCCGACTCCTGAGCCACAACCTTGAGCCAACGCTTGAAAGCTGCCTTGTCGCGCTTCGCCCAGAAAGGAGCCCATTCTTTGAAGCTGATCTCAATCATAAGATCACCTGCATACGCTCGGGCTGAAGATCACTCTCTACCGGCTTAGCGGTATCGCTGCTCTCGACTAGATGACATTCGAGCATGATCATTCCCCGAGTATCATCTACGAAACCAAGAACCTTGTACCAACGAGGAGGACTCTTGAAGAATTCCTCGTAGACCCAGGCCGCTGAAGTATAGTCTATTCCTAACGTTGATCGAAGCCGAATTCGATGCGTTCCACGCGTCGCCAATTCTTTGATCGCGTAGCCTGCCTCTGACACGAATGAAGGCAGATGCTGCTGGTGCTCAATCTTCGCTCTCGTCCACACCACAGCTTCACGGCGCAATTCCATTCGGTCTGCAGATACAACGACATCCTTCATCGTGCAGATTGCAACACGATGCTTCAATTCACTGATCTTGACCCGAGCCACTAGAACGCCTCAGGATCGAATTGGCGCCAGGACTCCAACGCACCACTGATCAGAGCAATATTGTTGGTTCCGATAATCGCACCACCACGGGCAGAAAGAGTGTTGCGCATGCTAAGAACTTCATCACCAGGATGCTCAACAACCCAGGCAATGAACTGAAGAATACCAAGAAGAACTCCGGCAGGAACCTGGTCAGCACAGGAGAATCCTGCTCGATACATAATTCGGAGTCCATTTGTCGCAACTGCGCAGGGGTCACAGCAGTTACTCATATCGGGATTGTAGAAGAACCGTGACTGCATCCGCACTTTGCGCGTATTCGGAGTGATATGAATAGTCTCGGGGTTACGACTATCCCCGTAGATGTAGACTATTCCATCGCTCGAAGCACTCTTGAGTTTAACGACATGGTATTCGTGCCCAGGCCTACGCTTCGGCATCGGAAGAATTTCGGTGATTATCCTTTGCTTGGTAAGAGTTAGACCAGTATAGAATTCTGCAGACTCAACAGCCGCCTTTCGATAGAGCTTCAATTGTTCGTCGGTCACCCCGGGAATATCATCCGTCTTGGTGTGCAGACGGATAATCTCCATACTCAGATACTGATCCCAGTCGACAGCAGTCTCTTGACCCTCTTTCAAAGGATCGACGCGGTCAGGGGTCGGAGTAAGAGTATAGGCGGGGCTGCTTAACATCAGCAGGTGCTCATTCTGATATCGAAGCAGTCCATTCGATTGTAACAAGAACAGTTACAATCGATCGCCTGCATGTTGGCAGTGAGACGCCACACTTCGCATTGATCTGCGTTCGGCGCGACCCTGATTGCAACTGTGACGAAGTAATGAGCATAGTTCACGGTGAACGACTCCACCGTGACGTGAGGTGTCTCTTGCATGGTATCGGAGAGCGTTGTTCCAACACCAATCAGGACCTCGAAAATGGACATTTTGTTGGTCACGTCAATGGCGCTGACGTAAAACCGATCGGGACCATTATACCCGCCTTCGGGTATGTATTCGAACAATCCATTCTTCTGAACTGTGACTACGCCATGATGGGGTCCCTGAAAAGGAACGAGCTTGAAGGTCATCGGCTCAACGCCGTCAGGATCTTCAATCGTCTCCGTGAGATCGCCTTCAAGCGGCGTGCTCACAGGAGTATCGAACGCCACATTGGCTCCGCCGACCTTTACTGGTGCGCCAGGCGTAACATTACACACCGCCATCTGTTCCAAAGCGAACTGAGGCTGGCAATGCAGCCGACCGATGGGAACTGCCCACGGGGCATAATTGATCGAAATCCGTGACGTTGTTCCGGGCCTCAGGGCAACCTGCTCACAGCAGCAGACCTGACACGAATCGCGAACAGCGTCGTCTACATTAAACTGGAGCATGGGATTTACCCTTGAGATAATAGGTGCCGGCGGGAGTGGTCTCACAGTTACCCGTGAGACCTGCTGATCGGTGTAATGCCAGTGACCCAAGAGATCCCCTCCCTACTCTTACTTTGGGGGGCGGGAGTAGAGAGGGGTCATTTCACCTACGGGACGACGGGCGCCACGCAGGTGAAGCACGGAGGTGCGGCAAGAGGAGTCGTGGTCCCCGGACCGCAACCCGGGCGACAAGTAACCGGAATCATTGGTGTTCTCCTTTCATGTGCCACCGTTCGGTTTCAACCACGAGGGCGCAGGCGGAGGTGGCGGTTCCTCTGCGGGTATCTCGGGAGCAATGGGAGGGGGTGGAGGTTCTGGCTCGGCTGCTGGGGCCGAACCCTGGAGAACGGGTGCAGCATAGCCCGCGCGCAGCAAGTAGTCAGCAATGGGAGAATCAATTTCAACATCCATTGTGTCAAGTTCCCACTCGATCCGCACAAGATCTGCGAGGAACGAGGGTCGATATTCGAACCATTGGATCTCTTTGTTCCGCCCGCTAACGCGGAGCATGCGAACTACTAGAGTTTCACTGTCTTCGGCCATTCGATCAGTCTCCGTTTAAGTCGACCCAGTCTCGATCGGTTACCCATATAGAGATCGAGGACTACATCGGCGAGCTTATCGTCGTAGGTGTCGACCTCTTGAACGATAACAACCTGACCTTCACTATCGGCCATGAAACTGATCGTATGAGCAGGACGTTGCGGAACAAGTCGCATACTCAACGTTGGAAGCATGGTGGGCCGACCATTAAGAGCAAGAGCATTAGGATCGAAAACATAAGGCGAAAATTGACTAGATCCAGACTCTTTCATCCAGACATATAATCGAGCAAGACCGCTATTGGGAGGAAGAGCAGCACGGACGACGATTTGATCGCCCGGCTGCACTTTTACCGCTTTGGTAGCAGTCCGTCTCACCGGGGGCCGGAGAGAACGACAACAACCGTGATCCGGCCGGTGTCTCCACTGACCGCAAACACCTTGATAAAGGCGTCTGGTCTGCACGGAAGAGTCGCGGTGCAGACGGTACCTGCTTTCGTACCGGCAGGAAAGATGATCTGCGATTTCGGAGCAGCAACTTGCCCTGGCATCGCACACATCAGAACTTCCGGGATGTCGGAGGCGTTGGCAACATCTCCCATGCAGTTGTCTGTCGGGAGAGGAGGTGCCGACCTGACCTCAAACACAGCATCGACAGCGATATCAGAGTCAACCGTAAAGGTAAAAGAGAACCCGTTGTGTTGCCTGATATCGATGCCAGGGTTGACTGGAGCGGCAAGGCCGCTCCAAGCAATGACTCCCTGGTGCTGAGAAGCGATATTCAAGTTCATGTCAGCTCCTTAGCGGGGGCCTCCAAGAACTGCCACAGCCAGGACTGTGGCAGCTCCGGTGCCGACCAGTTGAACGAAGGCATCCGGCCGGCACGGAAGAGTAGCCGTACAGATGGCTCCCTTCTTGGTCCCGGACGGGATGACGAATCCCGTGGTCGGATCCGGCGGACCGAACTGCATGCAGGTGAGCACCTCCGGCACGTCGGTAAATGCACCTGGGAGGCAAGGATCCGCATCGCTGGCGGGAGCCGACTGAGCCTTGAAGACAGCGTCGGCAGCGAGATCCGCCGTCACCTCGAAGGTGAAGGCGAAGTTGATGTGTTGGCGGATGTCGATCGGGCGACTCGCCAAGCCAGTCCAGGCAATAAGACCATTGTTCTGGCTGGCCACGTTGATGTTCATGGGAACCTCGTTCGGTTAAAGGTGGGTGAGTGGGGCCAGCGATTAGCCGACGCTCAGGATACGGGCTGCGGGGCAGCACGCGGTGAAGCCGCCGTCTTCGGCACCGAAGACGTACTTGACGCACCAAGCGGTGGACTGACCTTCCCACTGCTCCATCCAGAGCGAACGCTTGTTCACCATGTAGTAGGCCTGCTTCCAACTGCCGGCGGCGACGAGGAAATCGCCAGCGGTGAATGGAGCAGTCGCAGAACCCTTCGTCAGGCCAGCGGTCGCATCGGGCAGACAGTTCGAGATGCGGATGTTCTCCCGCACGTCGTTCGGGGAGTAGGTCATCAGACCATCACCGAAGATGAAGCGTCCGGTGGTGTCGACCTGCGCTGCCAGATACGCGAACATGTTCTGGTGCATCACCGCGGTGACCGGGCCGTACTCGACGGGCGAGCTGGCGTAGAACAGGCGGAAGTCGATGTGGTTGAAAGCCGCCGGCACCGACGTGGCCTTCTTGGTGAAGCAGTTGGCGTTCAACCAACCGAGCGGTTCGTTGATGCCGTCGCCCACCATCAACGCACGATTGCGATTGATGCGGTAAGAGCGCGCCGCTGCACGGAACATGAAGTCCAGCAGAGGATAGTTGGCCTCCTGGAGCACCTTGCGCTGGAAGCAGAACACGCCACGGAAGTCGGAGACTGCACCCGACTTGAACTGGATGTTGCCTTCCGGTCCGTATTCGGCGTCGCACTTCGCATCGCAATCGTACTTGCCGATCGCGCCGTAGTCCATGACCTGCGGGTACATGAACTGCGACTTGCTGACCGTCACGCTGCCGTAGAGATCCAGCAGCTCCGCACACTCGATGATGCAGTCGACTTCGATGCCCAGAAGCTCGGGCGAGAAGAAGGCGCTGTCGAGAGACGACGCATCGAACGCCTTGCGCTCGATCTCCGTCAGAGTACGGATGACCTTGGACTTCGACTCGATGCCGACCGCCATCATCTTGCGCACGGCGGAACGATAGGCGGACGCGTCGATGAGGTTGTTCATGTCCGGCTTGAAGTCGTCTTCCGCACCGCCCTTGAAGAGGAAGGCACGCTTCTGACACTCGACGCCGGCCTTGCGATCGGACTCGACGAGGTCATTGCCGCCCTTGATGATCGGAGCATCGAGCTCCTTCTTCACCTGGTCAAGCGCCTGAGTGAGAGACTGCTGCGTCGCCACAAGAGCGGCGTAGTCTTCGGCGTGCTTCAGGACCTTCGCCTTCAGCTCGTCGTTGTCGGCCTTCACGTTGCCGAAGTGAGTCGAAAGGTCCTTGTACTGCTGCTCGGTCTCGGCACGATTCTTGGTCAACAGTCCAGTGATGTCGCCGAGCTCCTTGGTGAGCAGCTCGAGTGCCTTCTCGGCCGCCGCCTTGTCGAGCGGGGCTTCCTTCTTCAGGTACATGCCCCGGGTCACAATGGCGGGGCTGGCCATAAATCGGGTCTTCGTCATTTCGGGGTTCCTTCTAGAGCATCGCTTTGATGCGGGCGAGTTGATCGCGAACTGGTTGCAGCAATTGTACATCCAGCAGGGGATGCTCGTCACCAGGCTGTTCAACCGAAGGTTGCTGCCTGTCTAGGAACAGATGCGAATTCGCTTTCAAGTAGTTCGCCAACTTGTGCGCGTCGCGCCTGCCTCGACACAGCCCATTGGCTACAAGAGCCTTCTCGAGCTGTGACATCGTATCGTGATTCTTGATGAAGGTCATCTCCGCCTCAAGCTGGGCAGGGAAGACCACAACACTGACTTCCATCAGGTCGCCAGATTTGATGATCAGGTACTCTCCGTCTTCGGATTTCGCCTCATCGACGTAGTCGAAGTCATCCAGCGTGAAGCCAACACTGAAGTTGAGACCGCCGTTCTGGACAGCGACTTCATGAACATCCTTGACATAGGAGATATTCAGATTCAGCTGCCCTTCGATCTCGAGATTGTCACCCACGGTCTTGAGCTTCGAGATCACACCAGCGGGTTTGCTCCAGTCATGGTGGACCAGAAGCTTCACACCACGAGGACCCATCAGGCCCTTCTGCTTGATGGACTTGTCGAAAGCCCCCTTCATGACCTTGTGACCATAAAGGTCGACGGACGGAGTACTCGCGATGCCAGCGAAGAACCCCTCAGGCTGGTTCTCCAACTTGGTCTTTGCAAGCTCCATCGAAAGGTCGAGGTTGATCTGATCACCAGACTTGTACTTCTCGTTGGCTTTGGTAATCAGATCGCCCTGCTTGTGATGCTTGATGGTCATGGACCTATCTCTCAGTTTACGAGCTTGAGCGGAGGGGTTGCTTTATCAGCGGGCTCATCCTCGTCTTCGCCTTCACCCTCAGGTTTGGTATCACCGTCAGTCGGGATCGGCGTAGACGTAGTCGAGCCAATTAGTTTCGGGAGATCCTTGTCCGGTTCAAAGCCGAGGATCTCGCGCTTCTCGTCCGTAGTAAGGAAGTTGACGTGACTGAGCGTCTGGCCGAGCTTCGCGCGGCCTTCCCATAGCGCAGGAATAGCATCATAGTCGAAGGAAATCTTAGCACCATACGGACAAAGACACGCAGTGAGACCAGCTGCCATAGGAGATATATAAGTGGGAACCACAGTATCTTGCCATAGCGCGAGTCTGGACTGTTCATAATTGTTCGAATACTTTGCAGAGTCCGCATTGCTCAATCCTAGGAGAGCTACTGGAACACCGAACACGCCTGCGATAATGCGTGTCATGTCGTCAAGGGGAATCTTCGAATGAATATCGCCCATCTTATTGTCGAGCGTGTGAACTTCGATCTTCGTATTGTAGAGGAAAAGAACATTTCCGCTATTCTCTTCACCGGGACCGGCAGATTCGAGATGCTCTTTAAGCGCATCGACCTGCGCCTTTGTAAGAGTCTTATCCGATGTAACCACATACTTAATATTTGGATGACCGTCCGCAGTGTCGAGCGCACGCTGCATCAGACACTTGATAATCATCAAAGGAATCATCAACGACTCGATAGCCGCTGGACTCTTGTTGTATTCAATCAAGCCAGAGAGACTCGGAAAGCTAATCTCAGCGGCATACGATTCACCCGGGGATGCTTTACGCTTCGAAGGATACCGCTGCTCTTGCTGCGTCCCCTCGCCGTAAATGTAGGTGTCGATCGTACCGCGCGAATTCGGAAGCCCCTTCATGTACTTGGTGGCAAGAGGATAGATCCCATTCGGAAGTCCACCAGTCCCGACACCTACCTTGAAATGAACACGGGAATAAAGCATCAAGTTGAGCGTCAACCAATACCGCATGTTCTCCGGAGTAAGATTGTCGTTCGGAGACATCAGAAGGCTGTTGATCGCCTTGATCTGATTTGGACTGGCCTGCTCGCTCTTGGCAACCAACGGGTTGACTTCACAGAACCAAGGAACAGCCTGGGCGCTAGATGCAACAAGGTGCGTCACACGATATAACTGCGGGATGCTGCGCTGAGCCTCTTCCGCCCCCATCACCGCCGTAGTGGACAGAAAGCGAATTGGCTGTCCAGCGATCGTAAAGATCGGACTGACAGGCTCTTCGGACGCTTCCCGCTTCGGAGGCTTCTTGACGAGGTGGTTGAAAGGCCACATGTGGCTAGACTTTGCGCCTTCCTGAAGAAGCAGCTTGTGGGGCGGGAGCCGGAGAGGCGGGCTGAGCTTGGACGCCAGTTCGAGCCTGGAGCGACTTGCTCTTGATGCTCACCGCAGGACGCTCATTCGGAACATGCGAAACGCTCCCGCTCCGATACCGTTGTCCGGTAGCGTAGCTTGAACCAGAACTAAAAGACTTACCACATCCGCAACCCAAGGGACTCTCCTATCTACCAGAGCTTCACTACGCCGCCAAAGGGATCATCATCGTTGGCGGGGTTAGAGATAGCATCCTCTAAAGCGTAGCGAGAAGAATCCCAACCGTGGTTATTAGCATCCACAGGAATGCGACCAGGTAGAACTTTTCCACTGAGCTTGTCCGTCATAAACGAGTAAAGCCGCGCCTCATCGCGCATTTGCTCGCATTGCGGATGGATGACGATCTTGTATCCCGACATGAAGTTGATGCCGGACTTAACGGAACCTGGACCCTTCTGGGCTCCGACGATGTTGGGAAAGCCCCGCGCATTAAGAAATTCAATTGTTCCAGGTTGGCTTGAGTCTGCCTTGACGAGATCATAGTCGGAGTCGACCACAGAGCGGATAAGTGTGGGAAGCTGATCCATGGGAACACGACCAGTACCCTCCGCTGCGATGTAGATCGTCTTAATTGCCTCGATCAAGTAGAGCTTGACAATGAACGACGGATCCGTTCCGAAGCCGAAGTCCAGCCCATACCGGGGCGGGCAATCAAGCGGTACAGGAACGATACCAGTAGTGCAGTTCGGGAAGACCTTGGAGTCAGCGGCTGTATCGTATCCGCCTTCCCAAACATGCTTATACCGTTCGAAATTGCCCTTTCGGAGCGTCTCTCGCTCCTCAGGTAGCTCCGTCTGGTAGAAGTAAGGGTTGTCCGCGCACTCAACGAACGTCACAAGGGAGCGCGGCGGAGGGCCCTCTTTCGTGTTCCTGAAATAGTAATCTACAGGATCGGAGGGCTTCTCAGGATTCCACGTCCAGATGAAGAACGAACCGGGGCTGCGTACCGTAGGGAGCAGCACTTCCATTGACTTAGCTCGGATGGTGCGGGCTTCTTCTACCCAAACGATATCTGCACCTTCAAGCGAGCGAATCGAATCAATGTTGCGCTCGAGACCTACGAAGCTGAACTCGGACTTCGTTTCGACGTGAGTGATATACTGATCCGTTACCTTGTAGTGTCCGCCAAAGCCAAGAGAAAGAATTCTCTTTTCGATAAGCGCCTTGGAGGAGTCACGGATAGAATTTTGGAATTGCCTGGCGCACACTATCTTCTTCATCTCCTGACCGCCAACCACAGTCAGAAAGGAAGCGACGCTCCAGGACTTAGCAGAACCTCGGCCACCATATAGAGCGTGATGACGAGCAGGAGTCCAAAGATTCTGAACAAACTTCGCTCCCAGGTGGAGATCGAGCTGGGACTTGCGCCCTTGCGTCTGAGGGTAATCAAGGACACTCATTATCAGGTAACCAGCGCCACGAGGATAGTCAATACCATACCTACAGGGATGCCGAAGAGAACCCCGAGGGTCAGACCTCGGAAAAGAAGGCAACACGGACAGTCGGTAAACAGATACTGAGTAAGACGGGACGTCCAATGCTCAGGTGTCTGACACCAATTAGGGAGGAGATGGTGACTCGCGTAAGCAAAAAGGTTGGAGACGGCGTTGTCCTCCCACTCGACAGGTGTGTCGGGTTTGGAGGGATCTGCTTGAGGGAGATCACCAGGACGGAATTTCAAAGGAAATGGTGACTCGTTACGCCGCGTCATCTGGGAGCGAGACGGGCACGGGGTTGTTCAATACATCCTCGATTGTCTGGACAGATGCATTGTCAGATGTATCGAGGTGCAGATCGCTTACGTCATTCGCTGGCTTGCTGTGGGTGCCATCGATTGTCTTCAGAGGATCAAACGCCTGCGGGGGCATGTACCGATCGGACGGGACCGACACGATGTTCACATGCTCGATCACGTTGATCGTGGACTTGCTGTCAATCTGGAGAGGTAAGACCTTGGCAATAACCTGAAGGTACTGCTTCGGGAAGGTGCTCGCTGCGTATTTCAAGTAACCAAGAAGCCCATCACGACCTGAACCATCCATCCCGATCGCCGCTGCCGCATCAAGAATAAGTGTGCGCAGGTCAGCGTGTTGGTCGGTCGAGAGCTGGTTGCCGAGGTGAACCTTCTGCAACTCCGCAGTCATATTGATCGGAGTGAGATTCACTTGAACAGGGGATTGGGTTGGGGACTGGACCATGCTGATATATAGTCATAAAAAAGACTGGGCTGGCCAGGGGACCAAACCCAGTCTTTGAAGTAGAAGACGGCGAACCTAGAGGTCGAATCCCAGTCAACGCCTACGCAACGGGTACCCAAATCTAGGAGGGGCGCCAAGGCACCCCTCCAACTCGATCCAGAAGGACAAGAAGGGGGTCCATCCTATCTCATCCAGACCAAGTCTACAAGTGCTCATGACCTTAACCGCGTCTCTGGGATAGAGATCCCGAGGGATCCTTTGGAGCCCAGAAACCAAGCGATGTGTGAAAGGGGTCCACCAAGCATCGCAGAGCAGTATGAAAGGCCGTAACGTGAAGCTTGCGGCTGACTCACGTAGAGCACTTACAGGGAGCGTAACACAGACGCATTGACGATGCAAGTGGAAAATTGCCACCCCAAATGTTGCTGGACTTTCAATGAGATATCTCCATTTGTCCTAATTTGTACCACAGTTCCTACAACACCACAAAAGAGGCCAGCTGTGACTTCCGCTTTCGATCCCAAACACAAGTCATGTGAGTTATGAGTCTGAAGGTGGATATGGTGAGAGATCATCACCGAGATCTCCGAAAGGAAACAATAGGCATAGGAGTGGGGAGGTTGTCTAGGGATGGAGTCAGGGAGGGGATTGTTCCCGTTGAAAAGATGGGGGTGGGAGGGATGTTCGTGGGGTCGTTGCATAGGACGGAGTTTTGGGGAACGAGGAATAACGTAGTCTACTCTTAAATTTGGATCGGGAATCGGAAAGAAGAGAAATGAAGGGAGTACAGGCAACACCACATGGGACCGAGTTCGTGCGGGGCCGCGACGGATAGGAACGGAAGTAGTTGGACAATAGAGAAGAGGATGGTCGAGGGAAAGGGGGAGGGTGTCGCGTGGGTGACAACGTAAGATAAGGAAGCGGGGGTTGGGGTTGGGGTCTGTCTGCATGGACGGAGCCTTCTGGGTTGTCGTTGTAGATGACCGATTTAGTTTTAGCGCCGCGCGAGAAGTGAAAATCAAAGAGAGGAATTTTAGGGGTGAAGATATTTAGAGGACCGAATCAAAAATCGGGAAACGCGGTGCGTGAGTTTGGAGGACCGATTAGTTTTTCGGGAAACGTGCGAACGACCTGCCGCCTCGACGACGCGATTCTCCGGTTTTGGTTTTCACCCCGGGGGGTGCATACCTGCTATGCGTTAGGCGCCGTTGCATCTTAGGCGTGCATGTCGCATATACAGGGGGAAGCAGCGTTGTTGCTGCTTCCGCGTCTCGCATAAGCAAGCGCGTCAAATCTCACCTGGAGTTATCGCTATGTCTCGTCGTAATCGCAAGTCGCAGTCCGTCACTGTCGCCACCCCTGTGGTGGAGTCCGAAGTGTCCACCGCTGTTGTTGAAACGGTGGAAAACCCTGCTGCTGTCGTTGACACTGCAGAAGCCCCCGTCGCGCCCGTTGAAGCCGCTGCTGCGCCCGCGGAAGCTGCTGTCGCTGCGGACACGCCCGTTGCAGTTGCCAAGACCAAGAAGTACCCCCGCGTCGGGGGCAAGTGTTGGCAGGTGTGGAACGCCTGCGACGAACTGGTCGCCGCCGGTACTCACCCGACTGTCAAGCACCTGCGCGATCACGCAGTCGCCAACAACTGGAACGTGTCCAACGCCTCGCAGGAGTTCTACGCCTGGCGCAAGTATCACGGTCGCGTCTAAGCAACACGCCTAGTCTCAGGGGACACGCATTCCGCGTGTCCCCTTTTTTGCATATCAGAGGAGCTACTTCTATGAGGCAATACGCCCTTCGCGCTTTCGCGCTACTCGCAGCCGCTTGCGCTGCTTCGGCCGTCGCTGCTACTGAGTTGACGGTCATTCGCACCGATAAAGAGTACGCTGCCTGCCTGGAACAGCTTATCGCCAAGCGAGGCCTGCGCTACGCGGTGGATCACGCTGGGTCGACAAGCTGCGACCGTCGGGTTCGCATTGGTGGTCGCCGATGAGCCACATACCGGTGTTCGCTAGCAACCTCAACGAGCTGATTACGCTCGCGGGTCTTGCATCGGTGACAACGATCGCCGCAAACCTTCTGACAGTAGTCGGGCTGCTCGCCGTTCTGCGAAAAGCTCGCCGTTAGACGACGTCTCCAGAAGCGGCCCCCGAAAGGGGGTCGCTTTTTCGTGACTGTGTCGTATCAAATCAACTCAAGAAAATCTCGAGATCAGATCCTCGAAATCCCGAGGTTGAGTTTCGAGAAGCTTGAGGATGAGACGACGACATGATATATATTTTTGGTCGACGACGACGCACGTATATATTTGGTGCGCGCGCTTCGAAAGAAGGGCGCTAGCTCGCAAGCCTGAGTCGAACAGGTCTCAGCATTGGAGGTACTGGTGCTTCCGTTACACTAAATGCGAGGTGAGAGTTTCTTTGAACGCCACACTGGACGAAATCCTCCGGCCGCTGCTCTCGCGTTCCCTTATGGAACTGTGGATTGCTCTGTCCTGGAGATGTCCCCGTGCTATTGGTCTCAGTATCAGAAGAGGCAGATAGCCCTGCCTAGGCTTTGTGCCTGAACGAACTTTCCACAATGAGAGACAGCGCAGCACGCAGACGATCGAGAAAAGACTCGACCGACAGAAGACTCGAGCCGAAGAATCACTCGGTCAGAAGACTCGGCCGAGAACTCGAGCCCCCAATGTAACTCGAGGACTCGAGCTCCTTACTCGACCGGTCTCAGGCTCATGGAGCACTGGCCTCTCCCGTCGGAAAGACTGATGACGCACTCCATGCAGTACCGTAGCATAGAACTTTGCGGGATGCAAATGATTTTTTATTCAGGCGAAAGTTGGCCTAGGGGTAAATAGACTCGACCAAGAATACAGAAAAGTAAGAGATAAGCGAGATAACTCGAGGAAGATTCGCAAATTATTGGGGAATTAGTGATGATTATTAAGATTTTTGACCGCTAAGTGGTTGTTTTCATTAAATAAATATATAATAGAATATATAGAATAATAGTAATAGTATAGAGAGAGGTCATCTACTTTTCAACTAATCTTACGAGAGGCCACTTGACAACCTTTTACACACTTGATGACCCCCTTTATAGGGGGAGCGAAAAAAAATTCTACCCCCTCATCTCTTACGTTTTTTCTATGCAAAAACAGTCACTTAACCGGGAAAAATCAATAAATTGCTCGCAATTGGAACCTACCCATAAAACTCGCCCATCTTCCTTACTGTCCCCCAAACACCCCATACCAACAATTCCCCCAATTCCCCCAATTCGCCCTCTTCTCCCTACCCTTGTCGACATGCCCTCCTAGATCCCAGCTACAGCCATACAACTATGATAAGTTGTCTACAACTGTGACCCCTTGTCATTGCGCCGGTGTAACCAACACATACCTCCTATTCCTGCCCTACTTTCCCCACCGCTACACCGCAGCCCGACACTTGCATCAACCGGCTGATCCATGCTACATTACTTTTGGGGTACAAAATCCCCTTCAGCACCATTCTACCAACAGAAGGACTTACCTGCTATGAACAAGCCCACCAATCGAGTATATTCCCTAGGTTCCAATTCACTCGTCTACGCTCCTGGCATCGTTCAGTGGGCGATCAACGCAGCGAAATTCCCTGAAGATCGCGCACGGATGGTCCACATTGTGGCGTCCACCTGGAGCATTCCGAAGTTCGCTGCAGAGCAACTCCTAACGGAAAAAGTTCCATACCGCATCGTTAACGAAGCAGTGCGCTTCACGGTTGCGCAATCCAAAGAAAAGGTATCCGTGTAATGACCGGAACAATCACAGTTGTTATGAAGCTCGTAAAAGAGCACAAGTCCGTCGTGGAGTATGCTGAGATTGACGACAAGGGCGAAAAGAAATTCAAGCCTACGCTGCAACCGATCTACGTCCGCAAAAACGAATATCTGCCGGCGGCGTACACCGTTACTCTAACACCTACGGAGGTCTGACATGGGTTGGTACTCTGGACCAAAGGACAACAGCGTTTGCTCGCACGTGAAGTTCAACCTGAAGGGTTGCAACCGGCTTGCAAATCACGATGGTATGCATCGTAACATCTTTGACTCAACAAACGAGTACTGGTCGGACGATGCAGGTCGGTACATCAACACGCAGGAGGAATGGATCGCGCTAGTCAACGGGCTGGGAAATCCGAAGATGCAAGTTACAATCACTGAAGCACAACGCCGGCTGTTGATGAAGATCATAGCAACCTATGGTAAATCCTCAGACGAGGAAGAACTAAAGGAAATCGCGCGGTTGCTCCACATATTCGGCTTAGCGGCCTGATGCAAGTCCATGTGGTGTCGTGTACACCACATGAGCGTGCAACACCGCACGATAACAGGAAGTATCCGCTATGTCTAAGAAGATTGCATTCAATACTGGTCGGAAGTACACTATCCACGGTCAGCGCATCGTTGCTACCCTGCACGACGATGGTATCGTTACGTTCCACGACATCGACCGGATGGTGTGTGGGGAGTTCAAGCTCGGACTGCACTGCCAATTCAACCAGGTGGAAGTTATGCACTGGTACGACAACAATCTGGCGAATGGAACAGCCCGCTCGCACAGAGATGCTTTCTATCACGACAGCACGAACAGTACCGCTGCATATGTCGATCTGTGCGGCGAGACGCTCAACAAGGTGGTGCGCTAATGACACACTCAATGAACGCACGCGCCACACGCCAGGGTTGGACTATACTCAAGCATGTCTCTGTGAATGGTGATGGCGTGCAGGCGCCCGGCGCTATCGTAATGTGCCAGATAGCCGACACAAGACGTCCTTTCGCAGTTCACTTCTTCAACGAGCAAGACGGCGGCTTCCATATGGGAAGCTACTGCGAGGATCGGGCGGAAGCAGAAGACGTCTACGCAATGCGCGTACTGAAGTACCTCGGAAGGAACAAGTAGTGATTGTAGAGTATGACGAAGCCCTGTTTCTCGGGCACGACAAAGAGAAATGGGTAAAGAAATACGGACCTCGCCCGCACACACGAAAGGAGTGTAAATGAGCCCAAGAATTCGAGTCAGAGAAGTAGAAGTCACTCAGGCGGATCGCGACGCGATGCTGCACAAGCATCCGATCGAAATTCCTCCTGTGGAGGTTGGGCGAACTCAAGTTAGTCCTACCGAAACGGTGGTTACCACATGCATAGTAAGTGAGGTTTACCGACACGAAGAAAATGGTGTGGTGAAGATCTATAACATTCGCGAGATTAAGGATTTAATCTACACTAACGATATTCCGGTGAAAGCTCTTCAAATATACATGTCTGACGAATATGTCAGTTATATCTTTACTTACGGAGGATGTGAACAGTCCCACGTAGATCGCGTTACTGAGAAAGACATAGAACGCCCTGCAATTGGGGTTTTCTATCCCGATGGGTTGCAAATTATAGATGGCACCCATCGCATCGTCGCGCAATGGCGCAGGTTCAACAAGAAGAAAATGCGTATCCTGGTTGTTCCTGGTGAATTGGAACACTTATTCCTAATCGACCAGGACGAACTTGTTGACGCAGTTTGGATCAATAGGTGAATCAACACGACAGAGGAGATACAATGAGAGGAATAATCTTTCTCGCAATCATCCTTACTCTCTGGTTAGTACCAAAAAAGTACTATCCAAGAAGCTGGTTGGATCCTCACTATGAAAGCACAGCATGTATTCCGGAGCCTGAGCCCGATGAAAAGACTCTGTTATCGAAGGAATGGTTAGACTTTTGCGACATGATGGTGTGGTCAAAGTGATTGCAAGCCCATGTCCCACCTCGGTGAGGCATGTACGAGCAATCTCGCTCGATATGGAGAACTACATTATGAGTAACCCAATCTGGACACTGCTACACCCACTGATGACATACGAACATCTTGGTCCCTATCTTCCATACTTCCTCGTTAACGAGGATGAGCGTCCAGCAGCGCAGCAGTTCAACGAACGCTACAAATTCGGAGGTTGGCGTCCGTTCGGTCAAGACAAGTTTACTCTAACTGAGACTCATATTTTGAAGTATCCCGGCGACCCGGCGCATCAGCCGATGGCAGTAACCCATCTGCGGGATGAACTGATCCTCCTGTATAACAGCGATGTGGTTGTTATCAAACAGCCCGACGGCTCGTTTGAAGTCTGCAGGATGGATTGATTGCAAGCCCTTGCTCCATCCGTAAGAAAGATGGAGCAAGTTCGAGCAATCCCGCTCGCAATGGAAGTACATGATATGGCTCAACTAGGAAAGGCAGTGAGCGTTCTATTAAGATTTGAACGCTCTTGCAGTGAGATGTACGACGACCTGTCGGCGTTTCATGCCCCAAGCGAATGCTACGAAGACGTATCCCGCGGCCAACGACGACGTTTCCGTAGGGTACGAAAGCACGCCTGCGCGGTAGCCGGCGTCAAAAATCTCAAGCAACTCCATAAGGCGATCAAAAAGGTATGCCCAACTTGGGATCGCTACAATCACTTCCGCCTGGGCTTGGAGCACGTCTGATGTTAAATGTACTTCTTATACTGCAGAACGAGCTGGACGGTCGTACGCCAGGCTCACACAACTGGTTCATGACAGTGGACCGGATAGTCAAAGCTTTGCTGCGAGAACGTATCGAGCAGGAAGAGGCTAAGATCAGTGACGCTGATTCGAAAGGAAGCCTGCGAAATGACTGACATCCGTAGCTGGAACTACACCCAACTCCCAAAGGGCATCTACGCCGCCCACGTTCGGAAACATGGATCATGGGACGGGTGGTTCTTGTTCCGTGCATTCCCGAACTCGGGAAGCAATTGCCTGGAATACGTCTCTCAAGACGAAAACGACGTCATTGCGAAAGCAGAGTCGTTCGTCCGAGGTGAACGCGATCCCGCAATCTACAGCGCATCCTACTGAAAGGAAAGACTATGAAGTCAGCTCCTTATCTCGATGGTTGGCTCGCCCATAAGGGCGGGCTAACTCAACACAATCCGTACAGTGAGGACGTTCAACCTTATTCGTACGGACAATGGATTTCTGGTTGGTGTGATCGTTTTTCTGCTATCAAGCACGAAGGCGATCTATCTCTAGATGACACTCAGACGTTCATATAGGAGGTGAAATGAAGGCAGCTATCTGCTGGCGATGTGGAAAGGATCTGGGACATATTGTCTCAGATGATGCTGATCAGATTACCTGCTTCCAGTGTGACAACGATACCACTGGAAAGAGAAAGAAGATTTTCAATAAGAAACGGAAATACAGAAGAAAAAGGAAGAGGTGAGATCGAGGCGAGGCCGAGGCTCGAGATGGTAGGCGTCGGTACGTCTTGATTGAAAAATGGAGCCCATTCCTATAATGGGCGCGGCCGGCGGGCGCCCGACGCGCGACGCCGACACGCGCCTACATCGACGTATGAATTCGATGCGCCGTTGATACTTGCATCGAACCCAAATCTGTGCTACTATGCTATAGCTTAACCGAGGTTCAGAATGCTCAAACTTGTCACGTTCATTCGTTGGAATATGGAACCACGTCTTCGAACACCAGTGAGCATCAACCCCGTTGAGGTGTCTGACGTCGAAGACTGCTGTGGTACAGATGTGCCTAGTAGCGCGATTACGCTAAGGAATAAAAAGGTTCATCTTGTTATGGGCGGCCACTTCGATATTGTTGCAAAATTGACTTCGAAAGAAGACTCGGTCGGCTAAAGACTCGACTGCCGGCAGAAAACTCGACCTCGACCAGTAACTCGACCTCAACTTCTAACTCGACCGGAGAACTCGCCATGGAAGAAACTATCACTCCTCAGATGTGGGAAACCTACTTCGAATACTTGGACACCCTAAAGGAATCAGGCGTCACCAACATGTTCGGTTCGGTCCCGTACATTCAGAAGCAATTCGGTGTTCCCGAACCCCAAGCAAAGAGAATCTTTAAAGCTTGGTGGGAGACATTCGACGAGAACGAGACTCCAGCAGTTCGAGCAGCAAAGGTTAAATGAGCCACCCCGGCGGAGAGTACTTCGATCGGTGAGCGGGAGCGTCGGTTTTCAGAAAGGTGACCTGCGGTCTTCGTACGGGGTAATCATAGCGCCGTCCAAGGTCATCAACTCCCGCATTCACTCTAACTAGAGGTACAGATAGAATGAAACGCTTTCAGATTGTTGAGATAGATCATCTCAAGCATGAGGAATCTATCTTGTATTCAGGCGACAACCCAATCTGGGCGAACGAGTTGTTCATCCAGATAAGAAAACTGAGTAACCCAAGATACACCTACAGTCTGATTGATCAACGGGAGACAGAGGCGCTCAGAGCTCAATTCGCTGCTGAAGGAAAAGGTGCTGCATGACGCCACGAAATTGGAGACCGCTGCGTAAATTGAAAAAAGAAGAATTCCATCCAATTCGACGCGAAGTTATTGAAGAGACAATGCGTTCTTATTCGGTCGATGAGACCGCAGCTCTTAAGATGTTAGACGATCTACACAATACCTGTGACTATTACACCAACAATCTTTATCAAGTACAGGTTGCAAAATGCGGCCCCGATAGAGTGATGACGCATATCTGCATTCGACGTCTTGATGGAGCATGCGACATTCGAGACTGGCGTCATTTTCAGCAAATCAAAAATGAGATTTGTGGAGAAGAGCGCGAAGGATTTGAACTATATCCACGCGAAAGTCGAAAGGTAGATACAAGTAACAAATTTCATATCTGGGTATTGCCCGATGGAATATCAATGAGTGCTGTCGGTTGGTTAGAGCGTGATGTGCAGTACGACGAGCGCAAGAACGTTCCTGGAATGAGACAGAGGACACTCTAAATGTGGCTCTTATTCGACATGGTCAACCCACGGATCCTACACGTAGCGCCGGTTCCGGATCAATTGCGATTTGAGGAAGGGGAACTTCCAACTCACCTTCAGCTGGTAAGGAGCTCGCGAGTTGAAGCGATCGATGATCCTTTGTTTCTCAGTGCTCTTTCACATTGGTCTGAGATCAAACTTCGACGTCTCTATACTTGGCTAAAGCTTGAACCACCTCTTTCTCCAGCTAAGATGGATGAGAAAGCATTTCTTACCATGCGTCTGCAAATACGAGCTGCGCTCGCGAAACAATTACGCTTCGAACCCAGCCGGCTCCCTACATTAGAGGCTCCCAATATTGTTATCAGCGCACCTCTTCCCCCTCCTCGGCCTCAACGTTTGCCTAATGCGCGGCGGGGTTCGGTTGGTCCATTGATACATCGCGTTGCTACCGAAATGTGGGAGGCTGCGGGAAAACCTTTGGATATTCCAACCATACTTGTTCTCCGTCAAACGATCATGAAAGTGCTCAATGATGAGCATAAGATAAAGGTTTCGACCAGCAGTAACGAGCTCGGACGCTGGCAAAAGGAGCTTGTGGCGGTCAAAGAGACGAAACCCCAGATCTAGGGGCTTGACCGCTAACCCCCTCCATGCTATAGTGTTTTTCTTCCCTATCGCGTTCTGGTTCGCTCAACGGAGCCATCAATGGCCGACGATCCGCGCCTACTCCAATGGCGAAATATTCCCATGGAGTTGCGCCTGAAGCGTCAGTGGCTCGTTGCTCATCCTGCCAACAAGAATCCCATCTTTTTCAAAGAAGGTCAATTCTACAACGCCTCTGTTTCAAGACATCTCAGCTCGCAGTGGATGAGCTTCGAGGAAGTTACGACCCTTGCACTGACACACAATCTTGCAATCGGCTTCGTCATATGCGAAGGCGAAGATATTACTTGTATCGATCTTGACGTAAAACCCAACACCACAAAGGAGTCTCTGGATTTATTCCAGACCATTGTTCAATCGTTTGACAGCTACACTGAACGATCTGTCGGCGGGCACGGAATCCATATTTGGTGCAAGGGGAGCATTGGACTCGGCCGACGGCGGGACGGCGTAGAGATCTACAGCCAGAATAGATTTATGATCTGTACTGGCAACGTCTTGCATCTTAAAGAACAATTAGAATTCAGACAAGAGAAACTGACTAAGATGATTAGTCAGATGCCTATGTCTGCAGGTTACGATGAAGTTATTCTCGAGGAGCTACCCCAAATAGAGAGCGACGAAGACGTAGGTCGCAAGCTATGGGAGAACGAAGACGCAAGAATGCTCTGGCAAGGAATGTGGCGTGAATTAGATCATCCGTCACAGTCCGAAGGCGATCTTGACCTGATGGTCCACCTTGTACGTTATACTCAATCGAATGAACAATGTAAGCGCCTATTCCGTCAGTCCGGGCTGGGAAAAAGAACTAAAGCAAATCGAACTGATTACGTTGTGCGTACCCTGCGCCATGCTCGGTTTATTCGTCAAGCTGAGATGGTAGATATAGAAGCTGGCAAACGCAGTGCAGACGCTATCATTGCCAGATATGAAGCCGAACAAGCTCTTCTACGTACCGCCGACGGATCTGTTGTCTTCACTCCTGATCCTATTCAATTCCAAACAGTCGAACATATAGTTGATATAGATCTCCCACCAGATCCGGAAGATCACATGACTCATACAGAATTTCCACCAGGAGGTCTGGGTTATCTAGCTCATTATTTTTATCGAGGATCGGTTTATCCAAACGTTGAATTCTCAGTAGCTGCTGCAATCACCGTAGTATCAGCTCTTTGTGGAAGAGCTTGGAATACGTCCACCTCATCTGGTCTAAACACTTATAACCTTGTTGTTGCCCCTTCTGGAATGGGCAAAGATGAGATGCAAAAAGGTATTGCTAGATTGATTGAAATCTGCCAACAGAAATTTCCAACATTCAAAGATTATTTTCATTTTGGAAACTTTGCAAGTGGACAAGGACTCGTAAAACATTTTACTCCAATACGAACATCCTTTGCTCAGATTATGGCTGAATTTGGATCATTGATAAAAAGATTTGCAAATACTCGAGATGAAAATATACAAGGACTAATGTCCGTTATGCTTGACTTACATTCTAAAGCAGGGCCTCATTCTTTATCGAATTCAATTATCTATAGCGATGCCACTAAGAATGTATTCTCAGTTAAATCTCCTGCATATAGTATCTTAGGTGATACTACACCTGAGGTCTTTGAAAGTGTCAATTCCTTCCTTCTTAATAATGGATTTATTTCACGATTCAATATCTTTGAATATAAAGGAACACGAACCGAAATGAATAAGAATATAGATCACACAGTCGATCCTAGATTTATAGATTATCTAGTTATAATTGCTAGAATTGCTGATATAATTGTTACTCAAAAACGAGCACCCATCACCGCTAATTTAGATTCAGAAGCTAATATTCGGTATCATAATTTTCGTAGATATTGCGATAGAAATTATAATAAAGCAGTTCAGACCAGGAGTGGTGATATTGAACACCATATGTGGTCTCGTTCTCTTAATCGAATTAACGTTTTAGCAACTCTTGCAGCGATCTTAGATACACCTCCACCAACACCTCAGGGAGATATTACAGTTCCTATTGTTACAAAAGATCATTGGGATTATTTTGAACGAATGATAATGAATGATATCAATAATTTCAAAACTAAACAAGAGACAGGTGATATAGGAACTGGTGATAGTGTACAGTCTAAGAAACTTGAAAAACTTATTGATGACTATCTGAATAAAGCTGTCGCAGAAAGTTATAAAATAAGACCTGAACTACAGGCATCTGGAAAAATTCAATATAGCTATATTCGACAAAGAATGCAACATATACCTGCTTTTAAGACTGATGGTAACTTCGACGATAAAAAATTGAAAAGTACAATTCAGACTCTTATTCAGATGGGAAGACTTAAAGAAATCAGAGACCCGCATGAAAAAGGAATGATCGCGGGTGATCTATACTGGGTCAGGGGAACATGAAAGTCATCGTCTGCGGCAGTCATCTCTACAGTCAACCGAACTTTATCCGCCAATGGCTTGATTGGTACCATAGCGGAAAAAGAATCAAGACTCTAATCGAGGGCGGAGCATTGCATGTCGATGCTATTGCTGGTGCATGGGCCGTTGAACATGCTATCGAACATCATAAGGTCAAAGCAGAATGGACCGTCTATGGTCTCCATGCAGGACCAAAACGAAATGCCGAGATGTTACTACATGGTCCACATGTTGTGATTGCATTTCCGGGCGGGAATGGAACTGCGAATATGGTGAGACAAGCACGGGCTGCCGGCGTTCCTGTCATTGAGGTACAATACCCAAAAATGAAATCAATGCCTTGACACTTGCATCCGACCGCTTACTATGCTATAAAGTGGGATCGACAACACAAACACGGAGTACTTCCTATGGTTCTAATTCCCGAACGCCAAGTTTCCCTCGACCATCTTAAAGAGTGGTACGAACTCAAAAAGCAAATGGATGAGATGAAGAACAAGGAAGTTGTTCTTCGTCAGTTCATTTTTGCTGGACTGTTTCCAACTCCGGAAGAGGGTACCAACACCTATCCGCTGAACGATGGAACAGGTGCTGTCGCAAAGGGGGTGCATACTATCAATCGCGCTGTGCAGGTCGAGCTGTTGGCAGAATTGGCGAAGGTGCAGGCGATGCCAGACAGCAACCAGCCCAAGTTGGAGCTGGAGAAATTGGTTAAATGGAAGCCTGAGGTTTCAATCAAAGAGTATCGTCTGCTTACCGACGAACAGCGCCTCTTGTTTGACCAAGTACTTGTGATCAAGCCGGGTATGCCCGGACTCGATATTGTCATTCCAAAAAGGAGTAGTTGATGCCACTTCAGTTCTCTACCGCTTCCGAGGAGTCTTTCTCCAATGGGATCAAAGTGCTTGTCTACGGGGGCGCAGGAGTTGGGAAGACAGTTCTTACTGCCACACTCCCAACTCCAGTTCTGATCTCTGCGGAGTCCGGTTTGTTATCTCTCCGCGAATCTAACTTGAGACGTCTATTTGGTAATGATCAGTCTATCTGTTACAATATGCCGATCATTACCATTAACACGGCAGACGACTTACGAGACGCGCATCTCTGGTGTCTGCAGAGTGCAGAAGCTCGTAACTTCCAGAGCGTTGGATTGGACAGCATAACCGAGATCGGTGAAGTTGTTCTCAACAACGCTAAACGACAGGTGAAAGATCCAAGGCAGGCCTACGGGGAATTGATCGAAAAGATGGAAACCCTAATCAGAGCTTTCCGGGATCTCCAGGGTAAGAACGTACTCGTCTCCGCAAAGATGGAGCCGATGAAAGATGAATTATCTGGTATCGTTAAGTATGGACCGTCGATGCCGGGCGCTAAGTTAGGTCCTAAGTTACCTTATTTTTTCGATGAGGTATTCCGCCTCGGGATAGGTAAGGATCCAACGACCCAGAAGGAGTTCCGTTTCCTGCAAACGCAACCTGACCTTCAGTTTGAGGCGAAGGACAGAAGTGGAGCCCTCGCAAACGTGGAACCTCCACATCTAGGCTATGTCTTCAACAAGATCATCAACTCGTAAGGAGTCACCTTATGGTGCAACTTAACTTCGACGCGCGACAATTTGTTCCGCTTGACAATGATGTCATTCCGGAAGGCTGGTACAACTTCGTTATCGACGAGACCAATGCCATGCCGACGAAAGACGGCAACCCCAACCACCTTCGTCTCGTTCTGCGGTTCTCCATCATCGACGGACCGCACCAGGGACGCAAGGTGTTCACTGGCCTGAACATGCGGCACACCAATATCCAGACGATGGAGATTGCGAATCGCGAACTGAGTGCAATCTGTGCCGCTCTCAATCTGCCTTATGTTCAGGACACCCAGCAGCTCCACAATATCCCGCTGAAGGGACGTGTCAAAACCATCAAGGACCCCAACGGCGTCTACGACGACAAGTCGGAGATCAAGAGCTACAAGCCCATCAACTATGTGGTCCCTGGCGTTCTCGCTCAGCCTGGGGCACCGGCAGGAGCTCCCGCAACAGCACCCACTGGATGGGCACCACAACAGGCACCACAACAGACTGCTCCTCAGCAAGCACCTGTACAGCAGCCTTGGGCACCTCCGCAGCAGACTGCTCCGCAGCAGAACGGAGCGTATCCGCAACAGACTCCGCAGCAGCCTGTCTATCAGCAGCCTCCGCAGCAACAGCCGCAGCAGACTGCTCCTCCGAACGGTGGTTGGCAGCAGCCCCAGACCCAACAGCCGTGGGGACAGCCTCCGCAACAGCAGGCCCCGCAGCAGCCGCAGCAGGCGCCTCAGCAGCAACAGCCGGCACAGTACGCCGAACCCCAAAAGCAGCCCGCACAACAGCCAGGGCCTGTTGGGTTCGCTGCGCCCCCTCCGACTCAGCAAGCTCCTCAGGCTGTCCAACAGCCGCAGGATCCTGCTGTTACTTCTGCTCAGACTGCTCAGCCGCCGTGGGCCAGGCCGCCTGCGTAACTGAACGTAACCATCTCAAGGGGTCCTGTTCGCAGGACCCCTTTTTTGGAGTAGATAATGGTTGACATTGCACGCGATCTATGTCTTGCTATCGATAAGGCTATTGCAATTGATCAAGGGGCTGCATATAGAGGCTGGCTAGGGCAGGTGCTTCCGCATATGTCGGACGCATACAGGGACACGGAAGAATCCCATCGAAGTCACATGGGAGCTTCTCAGCTCGGGCATGACTGTGGCCGCGCCGTATGGTATAGCTTTCGATGGGCTACCAAGGCAGCATTTCAAGGCCGCATGCTCCGTCTATTCAACCGTGGACATATTGAAGAGGCGCGTTTCATCGCAATGCTTCTCACCGTTGGGATGCCTGTCTATCAACAAGATGCAAACGGAAAACAGTTTCGTATCGCCTTCGGGGATGGTCATGGAGGAGGAAGCGGCGACGGGGTAACACATTATAATAACAGCCCAGCTCTTATTGAAGCGAAGACACATAATGAACGATCCTTTATCGAGCTAGCGGGGAAGCTAGAAGAGTGGCGATCATATCTAGCCAGCGAGGGACACTTCAAGGGAAAAGGTGTTCGCGACGCTAAACCAGAGCATTTTGTTCAAGCGCAGATCTACATGCGCAAGATGGGTATTGCGAGCTGTCTCTATATGGCAGTCAATAAAAATACTGACGACCTTTATATCGAAATCATTACTCTCAATCCCGAGCATGCAGACCAGTATATTGAACGAGGCGAGAAACTGATACAAGCTGCGACGCCCCCAACTAAGCTCAGTACCTCGCCAGGGTTCTGGAAATGTACTTGGTGCGAACACAAACCTGTCTGCCATATGAAACGAGCTCCTGATAGGAACTGCCGTACCTGCAAATATGTTCAAGTCCAATCCGAGGGACGATGGGCTTGCACCCACCCCACTGAACATGCTATACTAACGCAGGAAAAACAACTTGTAGGTTGCCAGTTCTATAAGGTAGCGAGTCACTTCTTATGAAACCCTTTATCGATAGACAGTACCAAACGGAGGCCGTCCAGAGTATATGGACGTACTTCCAACATCATCCTGTTGGAAATCCAATCCTCGCAATGCCCACGGGAAGCGGGAAGACGATCGTCAACGCTCGCTTTCTCGAAGGCGTCTTCAAAGCTTTCCCGTTTCAGAAGGTCATGCTGCTGACTCATGTTAAGGAACTGATTCAGCAAAATTTTGAGAAGCTAATAGCATTGTGGCCAGACGCTCCCGTTGGTATCTACAGCGACGGACTCGGGCAGAAGAATTCCAGACAGCCTATTACACTGGGCGGCATCGCTTCCGTATGGCGACAACCGCAACTCTTTGGGCATGTAGACTTAATCATTATTGACGAGGTACATCTAGTTAGCCCGCGCGGCAATACAATGTACCAGACGTTCATTGAAGCATTGAGATTAATCAATCCGCATCTTCGTGTGATCGGACTCACTGCTACTCCTTGGCGTATGGGACACGGGAAGCTAACTGATCCGTATCTAGACAAAGAAGGAAAATTGCATCCTAGCGTCTTTACAGATTTCTGCTTCGACATCACAAACTATCACAGCTTCAACAGGTTGATCGCTGAGGGCTACCTTGTCCCGCTGATCCCTAAGAAGATGAAGACAGAGCTTAACGTAGACGGAGTCCATCTCCGTGGTGGTGAATTTATTGAAAAAGACTTGCAGATCGCAGTCGACAAACACGAAGTCACTGTCGCTGCAATCAAAGAGGCTATTGAACTTGGTAAGGATCGTAAGAAGTGGTTGGTGTTTGGAGCGGGTATCGAACACGCGGAACACATCGCTCAGATCATGAACGAGATGGGAATCCCTGCGGGATGTGTTCACAGCAGGCGCGACGATCGTGACGCCACAATCAAAGCCTTCCGAGCCGGCAAGATCCGTGCCCTAGTCAATAATAACATTCTGACAACAGGCTATGACGATCCGACAGTGGATATGATTATTGTCCTGCGTCCAACTATGTCCACAGTGTTGTGGGTCCAGATGTTAGGGCGAGGCACACGACCTGTCTATCCTCCTGGACATAACAGCGAGACGC
>Ga0193738_1000060_pt1 | contig 71275 bp, 62 predicted proteins | sample L2a1metaG_FD_144927 | JGI IMG/M metagenome (GOLD analysis project Ga0193738, IMG submission 144927) | Soil microbial communities from a riparian zone of the East river system, Colorado, United States - L2a1 | ecosystem: Environmental > Terrestrial > Soil > Riparian zone | place: USA: East River... | reverse complement strand
GTGGTTGTGGCAATACGGCAACTGCATCGCGTACTGTAACATGGACCTCAGATAATACAGCTCCATCATTTACCGGCAGCTATACTGATGTAAATCTTGGTTGTAACCCAGCTAACCCGGGTGGTTCTCTCGGTACTGCGATTGCGACAGATGCTTGCGGTACACCAACTGTCACCTCAAGTGATGGTACTGTACAAAGCAATGGTTGTTCTCGTTCTCAAAAAAGAACATGGACTGCCAGAGATGCTTGTGGTAACACAGCAACTGCATCACGCACTGTAATATGGACAACTGATATCACTCCGCCTGTGTTTACAACGACACCTGCCAGTGTTGATGTTGATTGTACAGCTCCTGTTCCATCATTAGTTACTCCAACGGCATCTGATGCTTGTGGTACAACAACTGTAACTATGACTGGTACTACTGATAATCCTGCAAATTGTACAACAGGATTCAACCGTATAGTTACAAGAACGTGGACTGCTCGGGACGCTTGTGGAAATACCGCGACTTACACACAAACAATCAGAGTTAAATGCTGTGAGAACGTGTGTACGTTGACTCAGGGGGCTTATGGTAATCCAGGTGGCAATATATGTCTGCCAAACGGAACTACTGTTAACCAAACTCAGATCATGATCGATGCATTGACTGCAGCCCCGGGTAATATGGTAGTCTTTGGTCGCCAGGATATGAACAGGTATTGGGTGATAAGGCTGTCTGATGTAAACCAGGGATCAAACAGTAATATCTTCGAAATGTTACCGGGTGGTGGACAATCAGCAGTGTTTGGACTCGACAATGTAGCTGGCGTTCCTGAATTTGACAATAAACCAAGCTGGCCGATTGCACCATTAGTAACTATCGGACAGCAGGCTGGAAAGATCAGTAATCAGCTATTCTCTCAAACACTTACCTTATACTTTAATACAACAATAGCTGGTAGTACGCTTTCTAATGTATCGCTTAATGGTCTTGCTGTTATTGCTCCGCGTAACTGTGGTTCATCTACTCCGGCTGGTACCGGAACACCAACTCAATTGGTTTCTCCGACCATATCATCATACCTGTCAACTCACGGGTATGCTGTAACTGTTGGAGGTTTATTACAATTGGCAAATGATGCATTGGGTGGTGTAAATGTTAGTCCGTTGACTTTGTCACAAATACAAGAGGCAGTAGGCAATATCAATGAAACATTTGATGAGTGTAAGATCCTGACTGGATATGTTGCTGCAGGCAGCGGCAGTGGTAGAGTTATCACAAGTAATTCAATAGCATCTCAGCCTTCATTGATAGTAACAGCATTTCCGAATCCATACAAAGAGAATTTCTCACTCAAGATAAATTCTCCGGTCACTGGACAGGCAATAATCAGCTTCTATAATATGTCTGGGGTTAAGGTAAGTGAAATGAAAAGAGATGTTGTTGCATTTCAAGATCTATCGGTGCCATATGCTGTTCCTGAAGGTCACAGAACAAGAATCGTATACACCGTGAATGTCGGATCATATAATGCAAGAGGCATTGTGCTAAGTCCTAACTAATAAAAGAAAAACTAGGATAATTCAAGTCCCTCGTTAAGACGGGGGACTTTTTATTTGACTCCTTTGATATATAAATCACTGAGTTTTTTATATATGATCTTTTTAAATAAAATCAGTTTATTTTAATAATTTACCGTGCAATAAACTGTTATGGCAAAGAAGAAAAAAATAGAAAAACATATTCACACTAAAACTGTTAAACCCAAAACAGTCCCCATACCCAATTGGCATATACCGCTTATTCTTATCGTAACATTTATCATCTATATACCCGCTTTATCGGCAGGCATTGTTAACTGGGATGACCCTGATTATGTTGGTGGCAACAGCTATTTGATCCGTGATCTCAGCAGGCTACCTGATTTGTTGACAACCCCTGTGCAAGGGAACTATCATCCATTAACCATGTTCAGTCTCGCTTTGAATTTTGCCATCAGCGGAGATGATTTTTGGTCATACCACTTATTTAATATCATTTTTCATCTTGTCAACTGTTATCTTGTTTACAGGCTCGCCTTTTTGCTTTCAAGAAGTAACCCGCTTATAGCATTGGTTACATCCCTTCTTTTTGCCATACACCCTTTACATGTGGAATCAGTGGCATGGATATCAGAAAGAAAAGATGTTTTGTATGCACTCTTCTTTATTGCGGGTCATATCACCTATACCAAATACGTTGATGATTCGTCAAAAAAACAATATTGGCTTACTTTATTATTTGTCATCTTATCATTAATGTCAAAACCGGCGGCCGTTATTTTTCCCGTGTCATTATTTTGTATTGATATTTTAAGAAGACGTCAATTCTCCTTTAAACTTATTATCGAAAAGATCCCATTCTTTATCCCTGCGATCATCATGGGTTTATTAACCGTGAATGCTCAGAAAACAGTTGGCGCCACTGGTGAAGAATATTTCGGTCTTGCTAAAAATATTTTATTCGGATTTTATGGTATCATGATGTATTTCGTCAAAATGATCGTTCCGTATGAACTTTCGGCTTTTTATCCCTTCCCCCCCTTAAATGAAAAGTTATCTGTTGCTTATTACGTAGCTCCAATATTCGCATTGCTACTTGCCGCTGTAACTTACTTCACCTGGAAAAAATACAGGTTTGTTGCTTTTGGAATTGCCTTTTATATTGCCAATCTTCTATTGGTCTTACAAATCTTTTCGGTCGGTAGCGCTGTTATTGCAGAACGATACACTTATGTTCCTTACATCGGTTTGTTTTTTATTGCAGGTTGTCTTTTAGACAGATTTGCCAAAGGGAATTTAACGAAGGCTTTTGCAGTGCTTGCTCCTGTTACAATTATTTTTTCAGTCTTATCTTTTTTGCAGGCAAGAACATGGAAAAGCGGGGAAACGCTTTGGGATAACGTGATCAAAAATCAACCTTGCTCAAGAGCCTACAGTGCAAGAGCCACACTTTTCAGAAGAGATGCAAACAATCTCAAAGCGGAAGCGGACCAGGCCAGGAATGCAAAGAAAGAACAGGAAGCAAATTTAAAATATGCGGAAGCGAACAAAAATTATCAGCAAGCAATTAATTATTATTCGGAAGCAGTTAAAATAAATTCGATCGATCATGAATCCTACAACAACAGGGCGAATATCTATATGGACCAAAAAAACTTTAATGCTGCCATTGTCGATTATAAGCAAGCTCTAGTTGTAAAACCTGATTATCACGTTGCGTTTGATAATATGGGAGCCCTGTACGCAACAAGAGGAATGTATGATTCTGCGTTATATTATTTTACTAAAACACTTGAACAAAAACCCGACTATTTAGCCACATACAATAATCGGGCTATTACTTTTCTGTATATGAAAAGATATGCGGAAGCGATCAAAGACTGGCAAAATTATTTACAGACAAAATATAAACTTCCTATTCAGGGAGTATTAATGCAGATATCCAAATTTGAGTCATTCGATGCTGGCGTGATGAATTCGATAGGTGAATGTTATCGACTACTTGGAAACAACCAGGAAGCACTAAATTATATCACTCGGGCAATTTCAATAGAGCGGCAGGCAGAATTCTTTTTGAACCGGTCATACACATATAAAAACCTAAATAATATTGAGAATGCCCGTAATGATGCATTGACGGCAAAGAACGCCGGCATTGGATTAGATCCAACTTTTGCAGCATCATTAGGAATTCAATAGATCAAAGTTTTAATAGCTGTTTGAAATTATCGGGTATGGTGATATTCTTTTGAATTGCTACTCTTACATCAGCTTTTGCTAATTCAATCTGGCCTAATTGATAATAACAATATGATCGGTTAAGATAATAATCCCCTTGTGGATTTATCTGGATGGCTTTTATGAAATCGGCCAGTGCTTCATTATACTTTTTATAATAATTAAACAAAAGGCTCCCCCGGTTATTTAGTGCAAAATCTGTATTAGGGCTTATCTCGAGACATTTATTAAAATAAACTATTGCAGAATCGGGCACATTCAATCGTTGATAAGCGACGCCTTTTGTATAATAGCCCAACCTGTTCCCCGGCTCTAACCTTATCAATGAACTTGCGTCTGATAAAGCCAATGAATCTTTATTCAAGCGCAAATAAATATTCTGTCTATTCTCATACGCTTTTGCATGATTTATTGGCAACTTTAATGCTTCATTACAATCCTCTAATGCTCTTTGCAATAATTGATTTTGCCTTCCCTTGTTTTCAGGTGCGGAAGAAATTCGTATCAGGTAATTTGCACGATTTGTTCTTGGTACCGAAGAGTTTGGAAAATGCTTCAACACATTCGTCCAAAGAGTATCACTATCTTTCCAAACTTTTGTCCGCTGAAAAGTAATAATGCCAAATACTAATACCACGGCGCCGGCTATTCCCCATAACAATGATTTGTTGATCGTGGCAGAATATTTATCGAGCATCATTCCAATAAGGAAAGCCAGCCCTATATAAGGGACATAAGTATACCTCTCTGACAACAAGGTGCCACCTATAGATACAATTTGTAATACCAGTGCAAGGTTGATCATAAAAAAGAAAAAAGAAAACACAAGAAGTTTGTTTTTTCTTTTAAACCAAACAAGAATTAACAACCCTAACGTGAATAATGGCGACAACATAATAGGCCATCCAAGGCTTTTTGTCGGAGGAAATGGATGAAATGTAGATAGTGGATATGGCACAAAAAACCGAATGATGTACGTCATACTTGTATACGTAGCAAAAAAGAAACGGCTCCACAAAGGATAAAAATCAAGCCCAGCAATAGCAGTTCTCGATTGGAGCTTAACAGTGATCACTGCAAATACCAATGATAAAAATATAAAGGGGATCTTTTCAAGTATACTTCTTTTTCCAATGGGCCTGCCATACCAGTAATCAAGCAAAACAAATATAAAAGGTAAAATGATCGCAGCTGGCTTTGACAATAGCGATAATGCAAAAAATAAAAAGCAATAAATAAGATTTCTATTTTTTGATGTGGTAAGAAAACGCCAGTAATGAATCAATGAAATCAAAAAGAACAAAGTGTATAAAACATCTTTACGTTCTGATACCCAGGCCACCGATTCCACATGCATAGGATGTACGCCAAAGACAATTGCAGTGAATGCAGCTACCCATAATCTTTTTCCTGAAATAAGCCAGATAAAATAAAAAACAAGCCCGGTATTTATAAGATGCAATAATAAATTTGTAATAAGATAAGAAGATGCATCAAGTCCCGTCATTGAATAGTTTGCTGCAAGGCTTGCAATTGTAATTGGATGATAATTCGAAACAACAGGCTTACTGAAAATACCGGCCCAATCAGGTCCACGCAGTAATGCATTTTGAACAACATAATACTCATCATCCCAATTTGTGAGTTGATTTTTTAGCATTGGGAAAAAACAAATGCCAGTAACTATTAAAATTGGCAATATCCATGTCAGCAATATTTTACTTTCCCCTTTTGTTTTGACAGGTTTACTTGCTGGCCTGGGCTGTACAGGCCCTGCTTTTACTGGTTTTATCTTCTTCTTTTTACTCATCAAAGAAATTTTATATAATTCATAGCTGTAAACTACTCTTATAGGCGTCGGGAATTACAAATCCCTTCTGCAATGCTATTAACGCATCTGATTTTGCTTTTTCAACATCTCCCATTCTGAAATAACAATTTGAACGATTATAGAAATATTCTCCTTTAGGATTTAATTCGATTGCCTTCGTAAAATCAGCTATCGCTTCATTATAACGTTTAAATTTATTAAACAATAGCGTTCCCCGACTATTCAAAACAAAGTCCGCATTAGGATCTGTTTCGATGCTTTTATTAAACCAAAACAAAGAGCTATCACCCCGATCAAATCGCATATAAGCAAATCCTTTAGTGTAAAATGCCTGGCTGTTTGATGGCTCTAACTTTAGTAAAATTTCTGCATCAGCCATAGCTAAGGAATCTTTCCCAAGCACCAGGTAAATGTTTTGACGATTTACATACGCTTTAATGTGAGTGGGTTTCAACTTTATTGCCATGCTGGATTCTTCCAATGCCTTGCCCAACAATTCTTCTCTCTGGGATTTATAAGCAGGTAACCCAGCCATTTTCCTAAGATAATCGGCATGATTTGATCTGGGTGTTGCTGCATCCGGGTAATGTTTCACAACATCTGACCATAATGTATCTCCATCTTTCCACACTTTTGTTCTTTGAAATGAGATAAAACCAAAAATAATTCCAATGATAAAAGGAATTGCTTTAATAAATGAAGCTGACCTTGAATCAAGATATTTATATAACCACATTCCCGCAAAAAAAGCTAACCCGATATAGGGAATATAAGTGTATCGCTCTGAAACAATCGTAAGACCGATCGATAAAAATTGTACTACCAATAAAAGATTTACAATAAAAAAAAGCAAAGAAAATACCAGCAGTTTATCCTTTCTTTTTAACCACAAGAGGATAAGCAATGCGATCATAAAAACCGGCGATAAAAATACAGGCAAACCAAGCGAATCAACAGAAGGATAAGGATGAAATGCCGAAAGCGGATAAGGAATAAAGAATCTTGCTGTATAGATCATGATCGTATAGCAAGCAAAAAAGAAACGTGCCCATAGAGGGTAAATATCAAGTCCTACAATAGCATCAGCCGCTTGCACATTTATGGTAATAAACCCAATGATGAATGAGAATATGAAAAAAGGAATTTTCTCAGCGCATACTTTCCAATTGAAAGTCCTGCCATGCCAATAATCGAGCAAGAACAATACAAATGGTAAAATAATTGCCGCAGGTTTTGAAAGCAGTGACAAAATGAAAAATATAAAACAGTACAAAAGTTTAAGACGTTTGCCCGTTTCAAGAAAATTCCAATAATGAAGCAATGCAAGCAGGAAAAAACAAGCATACAAAACATCTTTCCTTTCTGATACCCATGCTACAGATTCAATATGCATTGGATGTATACCAAAAATGAGTGAAGTAAATGCTGCAACAAATATTTTTCTTCCTGAAATTTTATAAATAAAAAGAAAAACCAGAGATGTATTAAGAATATGAAGAAACCAATTGACAAGATGATATGAAAACGGGTCTATCCCCGAAATTGCATAGTTAAATGCAAGTGTCAGCATAGTAAGCGGATGATAATTATAAGCAGATGGCTGGGTAAAAATAGCTTTCCAATCCGGTGCTTTTATTATTAAGTTATTGGTCACATAAACATCATCATCCCAATTGGTAAACCCGTTGTTGAGCATTGGTAAAAGACATAAACCGGTAATTGCCAAAACGCCAATCAGCCATAATGAAAAAGATCTATCCCTCGTCGGTTTTAGATTTTCAATTTTTATTACAGGCTGATTTGTTTTACTCTTTGCTTTTATTTTAGCCTTCTTTTTCATTGAATCTCAATCAGCTTATTTTAATTGTAAAAGAGATTTGTAATTATCAGGGATCACAGCGCCTCCCTGACTTGCTATCATGCCATCTTCTTTAGCTTTCTGCATATTACCCATTTTGTAATAGCAAATGGAACGATTAAGAAAATAACTAGCCTGCCTGTTTATACTAATAGCTTTATTAAATTCATTGAGAGCTTCATTGTATTGTTTAAATGAATTCATATAAATGGAACCACGGTTATTATAAGAACGATGATCATCAGGTTTTATCTCAATACATTTACTATAATCGGCTAGTGCTTTTGCTGGCTCATTCATTTTATAATAACAGGTTGCTCTTAAGTCATACCCTATACGATAATTCGGTTTTAACCTGATAAGTTCATTTGCATCGGCTAATGCTTCTTTGAATTGTTGCCTGTCTGAATACATCAATCCACGATATTCAAATGCCGGGGCATGATTGGGTCTCACCGATAAGGCAATTGCACAATCTTCAAATGCAACTTTATAAATGCTATCAGCAAATGGCTTTTGATCGGGGCGCAGCGCAAGTTTTGAAAGATAGTTTGCCCGGTTTGTTCTTGCATAAGGTGCCCGGGGATAAGTCTTCAAAGCATCCGTCCATAGTGTGCCGCTGTTTTTCCAAACTTTTGTACGCTGAAAAGTGATTATTCCAAATGCTATGATAAATGCGGCGCCAATAGCCAATGATATTTTTTGCGGAACAAATTTTATACGGTTTATCAACATAGCGAACATAAACGCAAGACCTATATAAGGCACATAGGTATATCTTTCAGACACGATCGTAAGACCTATAGAAATAATTTGTAAAACAAGCAATAGATTGATCACATAGAAAAATATTCCAAAAACTACAATTTTATTTTTACGCAAAAACCATAAGGCAACCAATAATCCAACAACAAATATTGGGGATAGATAGATCGCCCAGCCAGCAAAATTTGTTATTGGAAAGGGATGAAAAGCAGATAAGGGATAAGGCACAAAAAAGCGAACGAAATAGGTCATTAATACATAACAGGCAAAAAAGAATCTGTCAGTGATTGAAAAAATGCTAAGGCCTGCCATAGCCGATGAGCTTTGAATACCCACTGTTATTACTCCAAATAATATTGAAAGAGCAAGAAATGGTATTTTAAATACAATATTTTTTTTAAGACTTTGCCCGTACCAATAGTCAAGTAAAAAAAGAACGAAGGGTAAAACGATGGCCGCCGGTTTTGATAAAAGTGATAAAACAAAAAATAAAAAACAAAAAACAAGATTTTTCTTTTTTCCCTTAGTAAGAAAAATACAGTACTGTATCAGTGAAAGAAGAAAAAAGAATGTATAAAGAACATCTTTTCTTTCCGCCACCCATGCTACCGATTCCACATGCATTGGATGTATGCCGAAGACAAGCGCAACAAACGCAGCAATGAATTTATTTTTCCCTGATATATTCAAGATAAAATAAAATACAAGCAGTGTATTGGCAATATGAAATAAATAATTCACTAAAAGATAAGAGAATGGATCAAGCCCGGAAATGGCAAAATTAAAAGCATAACTGAGAATAGTAAGTGGATGATAATTACCTAAAACCTGTTTCGAGAAAATGCCTTTCCAGTCAGGTCCACGAAGAAGTTGATTGTTTACTACATAATGCTCATCATCCCAATTTGTAAATTCATTGTTTAGCATGGGCCATAAGCAAACCGCAGTCAGAATAGCTACCAGGAAAAACCATGGCAACAAAGAATAATCTTTTTTCTCTTTTAGCTTCTTCTTCGGTGCAGGAGAGTGTGGGGTCGTTCTTTTCGACTTTGGTAGCTTTTTATTTGTCATAACTGTTGAATAAAAAGGATCATTCTCTAAAATCCCAAATTAAATAAATATGGTGGATAAACATAATTGCTTTAGTGTTAAGCCGCTAACTAACCAATCATACCCTATTCTCTTTTGCATCTTTGGTGAATCTTTTATATTTTACCGCCTCGAAACCAAACATCCTATCCATGAAATATCACATTAAAAATTTAAAGGAAGGATGTTGAAAAAAAGGAAAATCTTTTTGTCCGGAAGATTTTCTTGAAAGCAAACCGATCAAAGACAGAAGTTCACTACTGCCGCTTTTCATAAAACATAGGATGTCTAAATCAGTTATATGACAAAACTAATTGAAACCGGTGGTTTGTTTATTTATAAAAGAAATTGATTAATGATCATTACTGTAGTCATACCATGCTTTAATGTGTCAAGACACATTAAAGATGTAATAAATCAACTTCCTCCTGAAGTAACATGGATCATTGCGGTCAATGATTGTTCAAAAGATGATACTGAAAAAATTCTGATGCACTTGAAAGAATCAAATAGCAAGATTATTTTAATAAATCATGAGGTAAACCAGGGCGTTGGCGGTGCAATGAAAACCGGTTTTAAAAAATCTATCGAGCTAAACAGTGATATCACAATTAAAATGGACGGAGATAATCAAATGGATAGTTTGTATATCCCTAACCTGATAAAACCCTTGATCGAAAATAAAGCAGATTATACAAAAGGAAATCGTTTCAGAGATTTTAAAGCACTTAAAAAAATGCCAGTAATAAGAAGAATAGGCAACCTGGGATTGAGCTTTTGTATTAAGGGGGCTTCCGGGTATTGGAATATTTTTGACCCTAACAATGGTTTCGTAGCAATTAGCAATGACATGTTGAAGAGTATTAATATTGATAAGATCCATAAACGGTATTTCTTTGAATCTTCTATGTTGATCGAATTGTATCATGCAGATGCGGTTATCCAGGAGATCCCGATGAAAGCTAAATATGGAGATGAGATCTCCCATCTATCATTAACACGAACATTATTAGGTTTCCCGCCAAAACTATTAAAGGCATTTATCCGACGTATTATTCTTAAATACTTTTTGTTTGACTTTAATATTGCATCAGTATATATGCTTTTCGGCATTCCATTATTTTTATTCGGCCTGATCTATGGAATTATAAATTATATTGAATATGGAACTAGTCAAACCCCGGCACCTACAGGAACGGTTGTCATACCTACACTTTTAATAATTTTGGGCTTTCAACTTTTACTGGCTGCTGTCAGTTTTGACATTTCGAATTATCCCAAAAAAACGAATGGGAATCTTTAATGATTAATAGTAGATAACATTATCAATGAAATTTTCTGTTATTACACCGGTTTTTAATGGCGAAAGATTTATTCGTGATTGTATTGAAAGTGTATTGAATCAAAACTATTCTGATAAAGAATATATTGTGGTTGATGGTGCCTCAACAGACAGAACAGTTGATATATTGAAAGAATACTCACTAACATGGATCTCAGAAAAAGACAGAGGACTCTATGACGCGTTTAATAAAGGAATAAACATATCGACAGGAGACATAGTTTGCTTTCTTTGTGCGGATGACATGTATGCTCATACAAATGTGCTTCAATTGGCAGCCGATACATTCGCTTCTAACCCTGGTGCTGATATCGTATATGGAGACATTGTGTATGTTGATAGAAATGATTTATCAAAAGTTACACGATACTGGAAATCTTCTCCTTTTAAACCAGGTCTGTTTAAAAAAGGATGGCTCCCCCCAAACACTGCTCTTTTTATACGACGTTCGGTATTTATTGAACATGGATTATTCAACTTGCAATTTAAAATGGCTTCGGACTATGAGATGCAATACCGTTTTTTTGAAAAACTGAGAATAAAAACTTCTTATATTTCTAATATTATGGTGAGAATGAGAAGTGGTGGCATGAGTAATGCTGGCTTATCAGGAATGTATAAAAGTTTAAATGAATGCTATAAAGCTTTGAAGCAACACAATGTAAAATTTCCGATAGTGTATATTATAAATACTTTATTTTACAGATTAAGACAGGTTTTTATTCCATCTCACATAAAAAATCAATGAAACTTCTTTTCCTTTTCCCTCACTTTCAATCACCCGGAGGAGCAGCTAATGTAGTTCTGAAATTTGCAAAAGGTTTACAGGAAAAAGATCATTTGGTTGAGATATTGTGTGCAAAGGTTTCTGAGGAATACATAAGCGAAAATCCCAACTTAAAGTTTAAGCAACTCCATATTCCTACCAGTAATTCCTTTTTCTATTGGTTGTTTTTTCCTTTCTGGCAATATAAAATAAACAAACAGCTTAAGAATTATACAGGGTATATTTTATTTCCCCATGTATTACCATCTAACTGGTGGGCATGGATATTCAAAAGAAAACGAAAAGATAACAGGATAGCATGGTATTGTCATGAGCCTAGTGCTTTTATACATTCAAAGCCATGGATAAATGCGATACCGAACAGGTTCATGAAAATCGGCGCTAAACTTTTAAACCCATTTTTGAAAAATATTGACATTGCTCTTGAAAGGAAAAATGACCTGGTAATTTGCAATAGCAATTTTACAAAAGATGCTTATGAAAGTATTTATAAAAAAGAAGCTGATGGAGTTATTTATCCTCCCATTACCATAAGAGATATTTTATGTGAGCAGAATAAAGAAAAAATTATTCTTACTGTAGGCAGACTGTCAAAATTTAAGAATATAGACTTGCTTCTGAATGCATTTTCGGTTATAAAGAATATTTTTCCGGATTATAAATTAGTAATTACCGGCGAAGGAGAAGAAAAAGAAAATCTGGAGAATATAACCTTGAACCTAGGGCTTCAATCATCTGTCATATTTACTGGAAAAGTAAGTGCTGAAAATCTTAGTGATCTATACAAAAAATCAAGAGTGACAATACTTTGTTCAAGAGATGAGCCTTTTGGGCTTGTGCCCGTCGAGTCAATGATGTATTACACCCCGGTGATTGCACATAACAGTGGCGGACCAAGAGAAACGATCATTCACAACGAAAACGGATTTCTTTACACCGATAAAAATGAACTAATAACATTTATAAACCAGATAATTGAAATGGATCAGGAGAAATATTTTTTGATGCAACAAAGATGTAGGGAAAAAGCGCTTCAATATGATATTACAAAAGTTATTGAAAAGCTGGAATCTGTTCTTTCAACTATATAACATTGATCAAAATGAACTGATCGAATCTATACTAAATAAATACATTGCTTTATCGATCTCAACTCCTTCTGCTCTGGATTTTTCCTTAACCTGTAATATTGGCTTGGGTAAACAAAACGGCTTGATCAATAAATTCAATGGCCGATAATCGCCATCATATATATCATGATTTTTCCATGTTTTAGGATATGAGGTTACAAGCAAATATTTTGAACCGCTTCTTTTAATATTGTTCAAAGCCTTTTTTATGCTTTCATCTGATAAATGCTGAAGACAATCCTTGCAAAATACCAAATCAACTTCTGGCAATTCACCTGATGTTAAATCAATTTGTACAAACTTGACTTTACCCGATGAGTACAACTTATTATTCCTTTCAATAATATCCTTAACAATATCACCACCGATATAGTCACATTCCCTATTTACATTTCTCATCCAATTATAATCGCCACACGGGGCATCCAACATTGACCTGATTGAAAATTGGGATATAATATCTGGTAACTGCTCCCGAATAGCTTTAGTCGCCTCCATCGTAGAACCACCCCCGGATTTCGACTCTTTTGAATTCCAAAAATCAGTATTATAGATATCGCTAAAAACGTGAGTTGAATTCTTTAATAAAAAACTTTCCTTATTATATATATAGCTTTTAATTAGCCTGACAAATGATACAGTTACCGGATTGGTTACTAAATATTCGGAGAACTTTTTCGATATGTTACTCATATTATACTTTATTTATAAAGCACTATTAGTTTTCAAGTCCAAATTCAAATGGGCGCCTGTTTTTTAATTACTAAAGTAATGTTAGGTGTTAATATCTTCGAGTACCCTCCTGCATTCATAATACTCATGAGTAAAATAATTGCGTGCAAAAACTTCTGAAAAGCAATTCTTATTATGTTTAAAATTGAGTACGGCGGGATCTGGAAGCCTTTAATTTCAATGTTTGATAAAGGGATTGCACAATTGAGGCAAATTTGTTTTAATGAATTATCAGTAAACCCGGTTTCATGAGTGATATCGCCATATCTTTCATATAAAGTAAATGGATTAGCCATATTAGGGACGGTAATAATAATATACCCCCCAATTTTTAAACTCCTATACAAAGTATTCACAAAAAGTAGCTGTTCATTCCTTGGTATATGCTCCATAACCTGTGTAGCTATAATCGCATCGTATTTATCTAATAAACTTTCTAGTTTATCGAACTGTTCACAAAATAATGCTCTTTGAATTTTAAAGGACCTGCTTATATTATTCAAAACACTTTGATCATTGTCAACAATATCTATATTGGTAAAACCTCTATCATTAAGATACTTTATATTTTCCCCCAGTCCAGAGCCAATTTCTAATATTCTTACTTCTTCGCTATTTTCGAACTTAAGATACTTTTGAAAATTGTATTTAATGTAGTCGACTTTCCTTGAAAAAGTTTTCTTTGAATAATTCTTATCTAAATAATCTAAATAACTACTCATATTGTTTCTAAATAACTACTGATTTGTAAAATGTTCAATACATGATATATTAAAAGTACGGGTTTGACAAACCGAAAATAAAAAATCAGGCTGATGATTAATAATACAAAAGATTTTCACCTTTTCTATTCCATAATTGCCAATTTCATAAAAGTTTGAAACTTTGACCATCTTCATTTCAGCTTTGCTAAAAAATAGTTTGCGTAGACTTGTAGCAGCCCGATAAATATCATTGCTATCCCCATCCATTCCAATATTTTAACAGCACCCAAATACTGCGAACCATATAAAATTTTTATTAATAAATGAGGTATCGCAAAAAATATTACCGCCATACCTGATGAAGCTATTAAAGTAAGCAAAACAGCCCTTTCAAATACCTTCTTTTTAGTTTGAACAACTTCTTCCCCGGCAATTTCAGGAAACATTACAAATGTTATAGCCCCAGTAATAAAAAGTGATATCCTGGCAATATTAAGAGCAGCAGTCCAGTAGCCAGTAAATTCGCTGGAGTAAAAATGTTTTACAAAAAGAGAGGGAACATTTAAAATAGATTGTATAATAATGTTTACTAAGAGTACCTGGAAAATAAATTTGTATACAGGTCTAACTTCAATTTTCTGAACAGAAATATCTGCAATCCTGATTTCTTTCAAGTATGGAAATGTCCATAAGAATGCCACTAAATATGCTACGCCATAAGCTAAAATTGCTCCATTAACACTATAACCTAAATACAAAAAAACCAGTAATAGGACCAACCTGGCAAAGGCTTCGATAATCGCATTCATGCTTATACCTCTAAACTTTTTCATTCCAAGCAATATTCCGTTGTTGACTGGCAAGAGCAATGCGAATACTAACGTAATGCCAACTATAATGATCGAGATCGATGAAGAAATGTTTAAAAAATTTGCAATGCTCCTTGAAAACAAAATGACAAAAAGAAGCACGACACCGGAAAAAACAAGAACATCATTTTGCATTTTCTTTCTCAGAAGAGCTATTTTTCCAAACTCGTTTCCGATATTAAATTTTGCCGTAAACTTGGAGATAGCAAAAGCTAATGATGCGACTGGCAGTGCTATAATTAAATATAACGCCATTAATGCTCCAAATTCGCCATACTCCCCAGGGCCTAACATTCTACCTGCTATAAAATGAAATACATAGGCCAATAGATTGGATACTACAACTCCTGCAATTACAATGGTGCTGTTTTTTAAAAGACTCATCTGTTACTATTTGTTGCAACCATCTCAGGAATAGAGTTCGTTTATATAATAATATAATTTGCCTGTATATTTGTTCCATTCAAAAATAGCCTGTTTTGTCAAATAAATACAACAAGAAAGGTTCGAAAACTACGACTAAGAAAGAAAAGGTAATTGCTGAAAAAAAATCAGTAACAAAGACCAGGTCTGTTTTGCATTTTTCTTATCTACAATTTTTGCCGCTTTGTTTTGCCTTATTTGTTTTTATGATCATATGGTTTAAACCATATAATGTGCATTTGAAAGATCCCTGGTACGAAGGAGCTGTATTAATTGATTCCGCCAGAAAGTTGAGTGACCCTAATCAACGTAACGTTTTATTAAATGAGGCAGGTAAAATACTAACTGAGCAGGTTCATAAACATCCTTATCATGCTCGTGTTCATTATTTATACGGCTTCTATTGGTACGACCGACAAAACTGGGATTCTACAATATTTCACCAAAAAGAGGCGATACGTTTGGGTGCCGGCGGAACTGTTAACCAGGTTGAATATAACGCACAGGAGATACTTAATACGGCTTTAGGAAATAAAGTGACAGCTATGCTCAATTCAGGCAATTTAAAAGGAGCTGCTGATGCCGTGGAGTATGCTAAAACCCCTGAAATGTTTAACCCAGGCATTGATAAATACAAGGGAATAATTTACTCGAGGCAGGGATATTCCGATAGTGCTTTGTTTTACTTTCTAAGATATAAATCAGCAAATCCAAATGATGCGAATAATCTAGCTAATATCGCTATCTCCTATAATCAGAAAAACATGCGGGATTCGGCTATAGTATATATTAACGAAGCTTTGAAACTGGATCCGACAAATGCGAATGCGAATTATTTAAATTCTCAATTGAAAAGTCAATAACTATACACATGAAAGATTTCTGGAATAAAATACCAATAGAATACTTCTTTTTAGTTATAGGACTTTTTTTTGGAATGAAACTGGTCTTTATAAATCCACCCTGGCAAACCAACGATGAAGACCGTCACTTTTATAATTCCTGGTATTATGCTAATGGTTATTTCAAACCTGATTCCCGTGAAGAAGGAATTGGCAATCCACTGCCGACAAAAATGTACGACCAGGTTGCAGGTTTCCAGGGAATTCGCTTCAATGAAAAAACAAAAATTAGCAAGCAAAAGATCGAGGAATTAAAGGGTGTTACGTATGAAAAAACTGATACCTTTTTTTATAGCAACCCTAATTACAATACTAATCCGATCGGGTACATTCCAAATATCATTGGCATAAAACTAGGCGAAGCTTATAAAAAGAACCCCATAATTGTACAATGGTGGAGCAGGGCTTTCGGGCTATTTGCTTATCTGCTAATTGTATTTTTTGCCATAAGAATAACTCCTGTTTACAAAAATGTATTGATGCTTATAGCTCTTGCGCCAATGAGTTTATACCAGTCAGCATCAGTTACCTATGATACCCTTTGCAACGCTACTACTTTTTTAATCATAGCTTTTGTTATTAAGTGGCTTTTACAAAAAGAAAAAGTAAGTTCCCGTGAGATCATTTTGTTTTGCCTTGCCGTTACCATACAGGTTTTCTCAAAAGCAGCCTATTATTTTATCCCATTTTTATTTTTAATAATTCCGTCTGAAAAATTTAGCTTTTCCTATTCTAAAATAAAACTTTCAATACTCATAGTTGCAATACTAATGCTTCCAACATTTACATGGAATGCTTACATAAATAGTTTTCATTTTAAAGGAGCCACCCCATTACAGAATGATTTCTTGTTTGATCCCTCGAAAAACCTGGCATTTCATCTGAAAAATATTCCAGGAATGATCTCTGACTTGTTCAGCAATGTGCTTGTACAAGGTAAGAATTGGATAATAGGCTGTATAGGCCGTTTTGGATATTCATACACTCCTCTTCCTGATGGCTGGATTTTTATGTATGTGATAGCTTTGTTTGGAATGGCAAGCATCGATCATAATGGGAACATTAAACTAACCAGGATGCAAAGAGGGATTAGCGCTTTGCTTTTATTGGCCTCGCTTGCGGCCATAATTACAGGACTTTATTTGACCATAACACCCGTAGGGGCCAGGTTTATCTTTGGTGGACAAGGACGATATTTCATTCCGATCCTTCCTCTCCTGTTATTTCAATTATTTGGTACTATACCAAACTACGCGAAGAAATATTTACCTCTAATCACAATTTTAATTTCAATTCTGTTTCTTTACAAAACGGTGGGGTTTATTGATGAAACGTTTTACAGTGGGAATTGACATTAAAAATTATATACCGCAGCTATTTCATAGGTATTAAACCCTACACTCAAACTGAGTATATTTTTTATATTGATAAAATTCCTAACTGTATTTTAATCAGATATATTAAGAAGAAAATAATGCCTGGTAAATCATAACTGTAACCTTTTCCCACTAAAGATGAAGACGAAAATGATAACCATAGTAAAGTATTTAGTATTATTATTTGTCGCAGGAACTCTCTTACTATTTGCGTTTAGAGGTATGAATGTAAATAAGATCCTGCACGATATCTTACAGGCTGATATGTTTTGGGTTGTTTTATCCGGTATAATTTCATTTATCGCTTTTATCATCCGTGCTCATCGTTGGAATTTATTAATTGAACCCTTAGGATATGATCCTTCTCTAAAAAAAACCACTTACTCCCTGATGGTAGGTTATTTTGCCAACCTTGCTTTTCCCCGGCTTGGCGAAGTATCAAGATGTGCTGCATTAAGCAAAGCTGAATCAATACCATTTAATAAGCTACTGGGAACCGTTATCGTGGAAAGAATAATTGATGTGCTCAGTCTTTTAATTTGTATGATGCTGGTAGCTGCTCTTGAATTCAAAAGACTTGGCAATTTTTTTAATGAAACCATTTTTAACCCTACCATTAAAAAAATTGATCAGCTTTCGAAATCGCCAATTTTACTTACCATAATAATAATTGCGTTGATTACCCTGATTTCAGTTTTAATATATTTAAGCAGAAAGAATAAAGCCAAAGGAAAAGAAACAGCTTTTTCAAAACTTACAAAAGGATTTATTGATGGCCTTCGCTCAGTTGCAAAATTGAAACAGCCGGGTCTTTTTATCTTCCATTCAGTATTTATTTGGGTGCTATATTATCTCAGTGTATATGTAGCCTTATTTGCATTCCCTTCTACAGGCGGACTTGGAGCAGGAGCAGCACTCTTTCTGCTTGTTGCCGGAGGCTTAGGTATGTCAGCACCAGTACAGGGGGGTATCGGAGCCTACCACTTGCTTGTATCGCAGGGATTAGTGCTTTACGGTCTTTCCAAAGAGGATGGACTGACCTTTGCTACTCTTTTACACAGTCTCCAGTTAGTTCTTGTAATAATAATGGGTATTGTTTCACTATTATTACTCTTCTCATCAGAAAAAAAGAAGGTAAAAGAGAAAAAATTAGCTTGATCACCATTCCCTTTATTAACTTGTTATCGTTAATTCTTGTCCCTTTGATTAAGGTTTTATATTTTGTCTGCCCAAATTAATACACGATTCTGTATGATTCACGAAAAAAAAGTTATAGTCGTTCTGCCTGCATACAATGCAGCAAAAACCCTCGAGAAAACGTATAACGAAATTGATTTTAATGTTGTTGATGATGTGATACTTGTTGATGATAACAGTAAAGATGATACGGTTGAAGTAGCAAAACGGATCGGTATCAATCATATTTTAAGACATGATCGCAATTATGGTTACGGCGGAAATCAAAAAACCTGCTATAATTATGCGCTGAAGATCGGAGCCGATATTGTTATCATGCTTCATCCCGATTACCAGTATAATCCAAAATTGATCCCTTCGATGGCTTATTTGATAGCCACAGATGTTTTCCAAGTTGTACTTGGCTCAAGAATTTTAGGAGACAGGGCAATGATCAATGGAATGCCTGTTTACAAATACATCGCCAACAGGATACTTACATGGACACAGAATTTTATTATCTGGCAAAAACTTTCGGAATATCATACTGGATATCGGGCTTTCTCAAAAGAGGTTTTAGAAAAACTAAATCTCCAGGCAAACTCTGACGATTTTATTTTTGATAACCAGATGCTGTGCCAGATCTTTTATCTTGGTTATGAGATCGGTGAAATATCATGCCCGGCAAAATATTTTGAAGAAGCTTCTTCTATTAACTTTAGCCGGAGTTCCCAATATGGATTGGGAGTAATTGGTACTTCTATAAAATACCGGTTAAATAAATGGGGTATTCTTAAGTCTGATATTTATCACAAGCCTGCTGAAAAAAGAATAGAAGTGATCGCAGGTAAATAATTATAATTTTCCTATTCTGCTTGTTCGTATGATTTCACAAATAAAAGTCTTTATGTGTTTGGTCAAAATAATTTACATTAATCCTGAAAAATCAGCTTATGAGTAATTATCATTTTGAAAAATGGATTTATAAGACAACACTCGGCTTTCTATTAGTAGTCGTAGGTATATTTTTTATGTATTATTCTCTTTCGCATTTTATGCGTAAAGACTGGGCGCTGTACGGTTTAATTTGTTCTGTAGGGATCGGTATTGGAATATATCTTTTAAGCAGTGCAGCTATAAACAAAGTAAAGTCTGATATGATCAAAAAGCAAAAGGTGAAACAGCAATCAAGTTAAGAATATTACTTCTTAAACATAAAATAAACGGCGCCAATAAGAAAGCAAAAGCTAATAAGGTATTTCCATTGCAAAGGTTCTTTCAGATAAACAATTGCAAAAACAGCAAACACAACTAATGTAATGACTTCTTGTATCAGTTTAAGTTGAAAACCGCTGAGACCTCCTGCATATCCAATTCTGTTCGCTGGCACCATCAAACAATATTCAAACAAAGCAATGAACCAGCTAAGCACAATTGCTTTCCATAGTGGCCAGCCTTCTTGCTTTAAATGATAATACCATGCAAACGTCATAAATATATTGGAAGCGATAAGAAGAATAATGGTTCGCATAATAAAAATTTATTTAAAAAAAATCCTGCCGGTTAGCAGGATTTAAAATTTATTTTCTTATGTATTAACTCAGGCTTCTGAAATCAACTGGTACTAATCGACTAACTCCTGGTTCCTGCATCGTAACACCATAGATCACATCAACAGCACTCATGGTCATTTTATTATGTGTAACAATGATGAATTGTGAATTGCCACTAAACTCACGGATCATGTTCGTGAATTTTCCAACATTGGCATCATCAAGAGGAGCATCCACCTCATCTAATATACAAAATGGTGCAGGCTTAATAAGATAAATTGCAAACAACAAGGCAGTTGCTGTTAAAGTCCTTTCACCACCACTAAGCTGAGTAAGCGAAGATGGTCGTTTGCCTTTAGGTTTCGCTATTACATCAATTCCTGTTTCAGCAAGATTCTCCGGATTCTCAAGTATAAGATCGCATTGATCATCTTCAGTGAATAAAGATTTAAATACACGGAGGAAATGTTCTCTTACCAAATTGAATGTTTCTAAAAATTTCTGATTCGCAGTTGCTTCTACTTCCTGTATCGTTTGCAATAAACTTTCTTTTGCTGATACAAGGTCATTCTTTTGTTCAAGAATGAACTCATAACGTTTTTTCATTTCAGTAAAAGCTTCGATGGCCGTAGGATTTACTTCGCCCAGGTTTTCCAGGCGTTTTTTCATCCTGTCTGTTTTTTCCTGCAGCTCATCTACGGTCATTTCATTTACTCTTGCTTCATCCAAAATATCTTCCAATTGAATGCGGAACTCAACATGCAATCTCTCTTTCATTCCTGCCAGTTGCAGTTTCACATCATTCAGCCTATCTTTTATTTCAGCAAGTAAATGTTCAACCTGTTCTTTATCTTTTACTTTGTGACGAAGCAAGCTTTCTTTCTCACTTAATTCATTTCTGAAATTATAATAAGCCTGGTCTGCTTCATTTAATCTCTTCTCTTCATCTTCTTTTAGTTTCAACATGTTGAACAACTCATCTTCGATCTGCTCAAGTTGAACAATACATGATTCGATCTGCTGTCTTGAATCTGAGAGTTGCGTCGTATTATTCTCTATTTGTTGTTTTAATTCACTCAGTTGATTGCTTTTGAAGTCAAGCTCTTGTTTTAATGCAGCTATCTTACTTTGCTGCCTTGTCATAAGCAAATTGAACTCGTTGTATTGACGATTTGCTTCATTATAAAATCCTTCCTCATTTTTAAATACTTGTTCCCCCTCACTAAGCCTTGCAGCCTGCACTACTAATTCTTCGCTTAACCATTTCAGATCGTTGCGGCTTGCTTCTACTGAGTTTTGCGTTTGTTGAATTTGTGACTGAAGTTCTTCCTGCCTTTGCTGACTTTGACTTTGGAGTGCATGCAGGTTCTCCAGTTTATTATGTAATGAAAATACCTGGTTGGTGAGTTCCTGGATTTCTATTTCAGTATTCTTCAAAGTACTTTCACGCAGGTCTTCATTGAAAGCAATTACTTCATTATGTCTTTCTTGTATTTCTTCTTTCAATAATTCGACAACTGCATTCTGTGATAAGATCTCTTCCTGTAGCTTTTCAAGATTTTTTGCACGACCTATTTTCTTTCCTTCAAATAAACCAACACTGCCACCCGTTAAAGAATATTTTCCTTTAACATACCGACCACTCTTTTCTATTACAACAAATCCATTGCTATTCTGTAATGCCTCTTCATTTTCTGCAATAATAACGTTGGAAAGAAGGTGACGGGCAAGACCCATATACTTTTCATCTGCTTCTATAACATCAAGAGCAGAAATAGCTCCCGGTACAGATGAAAGATCGTGTATCTCTGCAGGTGATTCATTCAATTTATCGAGTAAAAAGAAATTGGCTTTACCTTTTTTGTGCTCATCCAATAAATGAACAGCTTGTAAACCTTCCTGTAAATTATTTACAACATAATAACTCAAATAAGGTTCCAGCACATTTTCAACAGCTGTCCGATATTCTTCCTTTACATAAATAATATCTGAAAGGATCGGTGCAGTATGGTTCCATCCCTGGTTATTATGCAAAAACTTCACACTGTCAGGATACCCTTCCATTGAATCGATCAAACTCTTTAAAAGATCATGCTCATTTTTCTTAGAATCGAGTTTCCTGCTTTCTTCTGCAAGCTTGCTTCTTAATGTTTCAAGCAATCCTTGTGTTTGCAGTATTTGATCTTTGGTATAATCCTGGTGTTTTTGTAATTGATCCAGATCGGTTCTTTTAATATTCAATTCTCTTTCTCTCAAATGCAGATCATCAGCAAGAACCTTACGTTGATTATCTCTCTGCACTTTGTCGTCATCGATCTGCTGAACAGCACGGCTAAGATTTTGAATTGAAGTATCGGCAATAACGACTTTTTTCTCAGCTTCAAATTGATTGCGCTGCACCTGCTGGTAACCGCTACGCAATGCATCCAATGCAATTCTTTTTTCATCCATCACCACTCTCTTCGCATCCATTTCATTTCGCAACTGCATCAATTGCTCGTTCATTCCTTCCAGGTTATTCGCTTCTTCTTCTAACTGCGAGCCTGTAAATGCTATGCTTTCTTCTATTCCCTGCTGTTGTCCTTCTGCTTTTTGTAAAAAATCCTGTAAGCCTGCTTCTCTTTCTTTCAGATGATCCAAGCGCTGGGCAGCAAGGTTCTTTTCATTCTCCTTTGTTCTTAAGTGTTGCAACATTTCATTAAATGCATGCTGCATGGTCTGTAACTCTTTTTCTCTTTCAATGAAAACAACTTTATCCTGCTCCAATGCTGCTTCATCAGTAGCTATCTCCGCTTCCAGTTTTATTCGCTTATCAGTTTCAGTTTCATGTTGGGTATTCAGGTCTTTATAAGTAACATTAAAACTTTCCAATGCTGCTTTTGCTAATTCAACACTTACCTCACGATACTCTTTTTTAACCTCGTAATATTTTTCAGCTTTCTTAGCCTGGTTCTCTAAAGTCTTTAATTGATTGTTTATTTCAAATAAGAGATCTTCAATACGGGCAATATCCTGCTCCGTTGCATCAAGCTTAAGCTTTGCTTCTTTCTTTCTTGTTTTATAAATTGAAATACCGGCAGCTTGCTCCAGCATCCGGCGACGGCTATTTTCTTTGTCTTTGATCAGGTCATCCACCATTCCCAATTCAATGATCGCATAGGAATCAGTTGATATACCCGTATCCATAAAAAGATTCTGGATGTCTTTCAAACGGCACTGCACATCATTCAGGCGATATTCGCTTTCGCCGCTTTTATAAAACTTGCGGGTAATGGTAACGGTAGTAAATTCTGTGGGGAGGAGATTCCTGGTGTTTTCAAAAGTCAGACTCACTTCCGCAAGGCCAGATGCAGAGCGGCTTTTAGAGCCGTTGAAAACAAGGCTATCGAGATTTTCGCTACGAAGATGGCTGATCTTTTGCTCACCAATAACCCAACGGATACTATCGACGATATTAGATTTACCGCATCCATTTGGGCCAACAATACCGGTTACATTGTCATCAAAGTTGACAATAGTTTTATCAGCAAAGCTTTTAAACCCTTTAATTTCAAGACTTTTTAGGCGCACGGGCAAACGTTTTAATAGCGGCGAATATAATCTGCAAAACTCATTTAAATAAGAAGTACTTATTCACAGGGTTGCGTTAAAATTAGGGAAAAGATTTTTTGGTAGCCGGCTTCAGTTCCCTGATTAAACATCGGTTGCGTCGCACTCTTGTGCCACAAAAAGTCTATTCATCTTTTTTTTATCCACCCCTATTTGAAATTTTTTATAATTGAAGTACTTCCCCCGCCAGCGGGGAACAAAAATCATCACACTATTTGAAGCTAACAGAAAATGTTATTTTCAATTCGAGTTGCAGAAAAGTACATTATCCCCCGCTGGCGGGGCCGGATGTACAGTTAAAAGAAAAAGATTGAAAGGGGTGGAAAAAAGTTGAGTAGAATTAAAATTCCTACAAGTGTGCGACGCAACAGACGTTGATAAGAATTACTATTGCTGGTAACACAATCATCATCCGACAAATTTTTATACCCTTCAAAATAATGTGCTATTTTCGGCCCGCATTTTTGAAACGAAAAAACAAAACCACTGATTCATGAAAACCGTAATCATCCCTGTTGATTTTTCTGAAACCGCACTTAACGCTGCCCGTTATGCTGCTGAAATGCTAAGCGGAAGCCCTGACACAAGTATTATTCTTTATAATCTCTATCGTAACGATAATGAATATGAAATGTCAGGCGCATATCTTGACAGTTTGAAAGATGAGTTGCTGAGAAAAGGTGATAAAGAAATTGAATGTATTCGTGAAAAGGGAAGTGACTTTATTGATTCATTGGAAAGACTGGCTTACCAGAAATCCGCTACACTGATCGTGATGGGGATCACCGGTAAATCTCCCATGAAGCAGGCATTAATCGGGAGTAATACATTGAAGATAGCAATGCGTGATGTATGCCCGGTGTTGATAGTACCTGCACAAGCTACTTTTAATGGGATTAACAATGTGGCACTTGCTTCTGATTTTAAAAATGTAGAAGAGATAACTCCTGTTAGTTACCTAAAATCCGTGCTTGATTTCTTTAAACCCAATCTTCATATTGTAAATGTGAACAGCGAGATACATGTGGCACTGAATGAAGAACTGAGAGAAGAAAGAGCATGGCTGGCTGAACAATTTGCTGAATATAATCCGGAGTTTTATTTTATTACCACTTTTGATTTTGAAGAAACTATTGAACAATTCGTTCAGGATAAAAATATAGATATCGTGATCAACGTTCCCCGCAACCATAGTTTTTATGATTCTGTTTTCAAGCATAGTTCTACTAAAAGGCTTGCTTTTCATAGCTCTATACCGGTGCTGGCAGCACATGAATAAACAGTTAAGGTTTCGCCCAATCACTAACACTCATTAGGTTTTCCGGCCTTGATTTTTTAGCTTTGCCGTTCCTGAAAAATCGATTGCTGCATCATTTTTTGCCGCTTTACTTTACTCCCGATAGCTATCGGGATGGCTTCATCTTCACAGATTTTTGGATGCAGGAAAAGAAATAAATTTTATGAGGAATATCAAGCTGATCGAAGTACCATCAGAGATCGGGGCGGGCACACGTGGCGCCAGTCTTGGAGTGGAAGCTATTAAAGTCGCAGCGATGGATTTTATGAGTAATTTTTTTATTCATTTTCCATCGGAAAGAATTCCGCATGAAAATAAATTGCTTTATGAACCAATCGAATCACCTTATGCAAAAAGGGTAAAAGGCATTTATTCGATGTATGAGAAAGTAAGTAAATCTGTTTCTGAAACTATCAAGAATAATTTTTTCCCGGTTATTATCAGCGGTGATCATAGTATTGCCGGCGCAACCATTGCAGGTATAAAAATGGCAAAACCAAAAAGCAAATTGGGTGTGATCTGGATAGATGCACATGCTGACTTGCATACTCCTTATACTACTCCATCGGGAAATGTACATGGTATGCCATTAGCTATTACTCTTGGTGAAGACAATAAGGATTGCGCCGTGCATAAACTGGATGATGAAACAAAAGCATATTGGGACAAATTGAAAAACATTGGAAAAATATTTCCAAAGGTTTTACCCGAAGATGTAGTGCTTATCTCAACAAGAGATTATGAGAAAGAAGAAAAGTATGTGATCGACAAGCACAATATCAAATTGATAACAACGAAAGAGGTGCGGATGAAGGGACCGGAGAATATTGTTCGCTCAGTTACCCGCCACCTGGATGATTGCACTGATATCTATATCAGCTTTGATGTTGACTCTCTTGATGCTTCTATTTCCCGAGGTACCGGAACCCCCGTAGGAAATGGTTTAAGAGAAAGAGAAGTGGAAGATCTTATCAGTAAGTTCATGCACAACCGTAAAATTTGTTGCTTTGAAATAACAGAAGTAAACCCTACTCTGGATAAAGAGAACCTGATGGCTGAAATTGCATTCAACATTCTGCAAAGAAGTGTGAATGTATTAATGATGAATTAAATCAGAACCACGTCCCGATAGTTATCGAGATATAAGATTAAAAAGGATTATGAGGATATTACTGATACTTTTTTCTTTTCTATTTACAAGTTTTTCTTTTGCTCAAAAATCTTATAAAGATTCTATTGAAACGTATTTGAAAAAATATGTGAAAGAGCATGAGGTGGTAACAGGAAAAGATAAAGAGACGATGTCTTTTTTTGCAGTCAATGAAAAATACAGGATGACCTGCAGATTTGAAAGAACCATGAACTCGCCGTGGTTCCGAATGGGAAGCTCGGGCCCAATAAAAAAGAATTATAGGATTTATGGAATAATTCATTTTAGAATTAATGATACTGCTGTTACATTAAACATTTATCAAAGCCAGGACCTGATGACAACGCAGCAATACAAGGATCATTTATTTATTCCATTTACAGATGCTACATCAGGCGAAGAAACTTATGAAAGCGGAAGATATATTGACCTCGAAACAAAAGACATCGTCAATGATAAAGTGCTGATCGATTTTAATAAAGCTTACAATCCTTATTGTGCTTATGTGAGTGGTAAATTTAATTGCCCGATCCCTCCGGCTGAAAACCGATTAACAGTTGCTATTAGTGCAGGTGAAAAAGCTTTTCGTAAACCGCATTGATCAACTGAAGGTTTTTTTCAATCCTTCTTCAAAACTTATTGGCTTGTATCCTAATTCTTTTCTTGCCTTATCAATGATGAACCCTGTTTTTAACGGTCTTTTTGCCGGCTGACTAAAGCTTGCAGCAGTCGATTTTTTTATTACCGAACTATCAAGCTTAAGATATTCTGCAGTTTTAATTGTCATTTGGTACGGAGTCAGAACATCTTTCCCTGAAATATGAAAAACTCCTGTTGCTTTTTTTTCAATAATGGAAACAATTCCTTTTGCAAGATCTTCAACATAGGTTGGCGTTCTTACCTGATCATCAAAAACACTGTACTCCTCTCCTTTCTCCAATTTTTCTCTTACAGTTTTTAAGATGTTACTATGCCCGGAATGATTTTTCCCATACACCAAAACTGTTCTTACGATCGCCCAGTCATGCTCATATTCCTTCACAGCTTCTTCCGCTTCCAGCTTGGTGCGACCATAATAGTTAACGGGTCCGGGAACATCGTCTTCATTATACATTCCTCTTTCACCATCAAAAACAAAATCTGTTGAAAGAAATACAAAAAAACTTTTTAACTCTTCCGAATTGATCAATAGTTGTACAGTACCTTCTACATTCACCAAATATGCCTTAATTTGATCCAACTCACATTCATCGGGTTTGCTCATAGCGCCGGAATGAACCACCACATCTGGTTTTATATTTTCGAATACATCATGAATTGAAAATGGATCGGTAAAATCCATTGTAACCCATTGAAAATTTAAATCGTGGGTAAAAGGCAAACGGCATTCCCCTTTGCCTGTGGCAATCACTGAAAAATTTTTTGCGAGTAACTGTTCAACAATATAATAACCGAGAAATCCATTGGCGCCAGTAACAAGAATTTTCATGCAGCAAATATAACCTCATCAATTTGTAATGACCTGTGGCGATTTACTTACAACCCAGGTAGCAAATATTTCAGATAGCTTCCATGTATTCCCGGCATACTTTACAGGTCGTGCAACAACATATTTTAAAAACTCTTCCAATTCTTTTCTGCTGGTTGCTTCCATTGCTTCAAATACTTTTTTACCATCAAACAAACCGCCAACGACAAGCTGATTTTGTCCCGGCATTTGTTTCTTCATCTCAGTTCCCGTAAATCTTATATCAGCAACCATTGAATCCAATAAAGTTTTTTCTTTTTGTGCATCTAACTGAAACAACTCGGCAGCATGATAAAACTGGTCTTCGTAAACCGTGGTCAGGCTTATTGCGTGGGTGTTTATATCAAATAAAAGACTTTTATAATAAGGTAACGCTTTGCATTTAGTATAAAGAAGATCGCCTTGCTTTGGCTCTTGTACACCATATTTATGTATGGTGAAATAATAATAATCTCCTTTTATAAGATTACATCTGCCCCAGCCTACAACTGTTGTGTCAATGGCACCATTTTCATAGTGATGTTTAAGGATCGCCATTTGTTTATCGCGGATGGAAACAGGCCATGCATCTGGTAAATTAACTTGTACGATCGTAACCGAATCATTTAAGGCAACAGTATAATCAGTGATCCTGTAAGCAAACATTACTTCGACAGAATCCTTTTGTGAAAAACAATTGAGGAAGCAAAACAAAATGGCAAGGGAGGTGGTTGTCCTTTTCATTTTTTAATGCAAAACGGAGAGAAAAGGATATTGTTATGCAAACACTTAATAAAAATGTTAAAAAAAGCCTTTCATAATGAGAGGCTTTAGTGATCGCGTCAGGATTCAAACCTGAAACCAATACAAATTAATTTAGGACGAATTGATAATTCTTTTCCAAATGAGTGTTTCCCACTAGCATCAACACATGAGTTTTAAGTTGAAAGAAGGGAAGACTCTTCCGCAACGAAGGGTTTTCTATATCAGAATTAATTAAGCATTATGGGATTTGTTTTTGGAAAAATTCTTTTGAGAATGTTTTTTCTCCCGCTTTAAAATTATTTGGAGTTTCTATATGCATAGTGAGTGATTTTATTTTTCATTTTTTTTCTTCATCGTGCTTATTCATTGTTACCAGCACGGCAAAAACTGAGGAGTCAATGTATTAGAAAAGCTGCCGTAATTTAACAATGGTTGCCTGTCCTGTATCGGGTTTAATCAATCCGCCCATTGGCCTTGCCAGGTCCATGGTTATATACAGGATAGAGGATGCCAACAAAGCAAACATTGCAATGACTATCCATTCCTTACGTTTAACGGCGGGTGTAGTGAAGCCACCAACGAGACAGATCGCTAATGCAAGTGTGATCAACATAATACAAATGGGAAGAGGTATTCCAAAACTTAATATGGCTTCCCTTTTAATTCCGATGTCAAATAAACTGGCCAGCGACGCTGACATCCCTCCGGCGGCATTGCTTAAATTTGGTTTTTTTGATTGCTCAATTGTCATCGCCCATAATGCCCTCGCAGTCTTCGATAACTCTTCCCTGTTTTTTTTGAATTTGACATTATTGTCAGCGTATTCGTAATATGAAATCCGCTCTTCAAGGTATGTCTGCAATTCTGTTCGATAAGCATTCCGTAAACTGTCAGGAAAAAAATCTGCCTTAATGATGGTATTTCTTAAAATATTTGCTTCATCCACAATCATGCCCCTTACTGTTTCAAAGCGGTTACCCGACTGGCTGAATGTAAATGCAAGCATAAAGCCCCATAAACCAAATAAGGCTCCCAGCAAAGAATTTACACCTCCTTTAGTATCTCCTTCTTCTACATGCCAGAATTTTTTTCTCATCTTGTTCCCCAGCCCAAGCGCAACCATCATTAGTAGAAAGAGAGCAAAGCAGATCACTGCGGGATCGACTTGTGATAGTGTTGACTTATCCATGCTTTTATTTTTTATTTATGTGATATAATTAAAAGTTTCAACAAACCAATTTTAATTCTTCTTTGTCAGCTCAAATCACTGCTCCCTTTTCTTTTTTCCAAAATCCATTTTCCTCAAAAAGAAATAACGGCCACCTATATCTAAACTCCATTGATATCGCCCCGGAAAATCGCCAAATATTCCAGCACTTGGAGTGATCCAGATATTGATGCGGGGTGCCGGCGCATAAGTCATCCGGCTTCGTAAATTCATAGACAGACCTCCGTTAGCATAATCCACAAACCACTCGGGTGCCAGAACTGACCAAAATCTTTTTGACCATAACTTAATGAGTATAGCCTGTATTTTTGAAAAGCTAATATCTGCTCTCTCTTCATCGCCGCTAATTGAATTTGCCTGCTGTAAAACAATGGAAAAGATCATTTTTTTCTTTGGGAACAGTGTGGTGTACGATATAACGGGTATGAGTAGGTTCTTACCCGTACCAAGAATAGGTGATTGGGCTGTGTTCAAACTGATTTCTATGGAGGCAGTAAAGGCAGACTTCGGTTTTTCAAGAAATTTATACCCCAGCAAACGAAATGAAATGTCGCCGATACCCGATTGGTTATTATGATCAGGGGTATTAATAGAATTATATACATAAGGCAGGTCTATTCTCGTAGTAAACCGTTTCCCAATCTTCAAAATGGTTCTCAATACGCTTTGGTTTAAGTAGAAATCTCTTCCGTTTTTGTTATAGTGCTGCAATTCATTGAAGATCTCTGCTCTCGTAAAAAATTGTGAAGGATCATCGGGGTTTGCTTTGACTGGATCCTTTGTCAATGTGTCGGATGAAGTTTGTGCATGCGAAATACCCCAGTGATTCAATAAGAAAAATAGGGCAAGCAGCTTTTTCATCTTCTTAAATTTTAATTTATCGATTAAGCTAAAATCCACTTGGAGAAGAAGGAAAATCATGAAGCCAGCAATGCGTTTAATGAATTATAAATAATCTTTGCACCTAATGCTACCTGGATGATACTAAGAACTACACCGACAATGGGTAGGATTATAGCAAGGGGTTTAAATAAAATCATGGCGAAAAACATAAAAAGAAAGTTCAGAACCATTATTCCCCCAACTATTGCACCTACAGTTAATTTACTATTGAGATCAGGACTAAGAGAAATAAATACGATGACAGCTGCAATTCCATAGGGTGTTACTATGATCGGGAAAGCAAGCGGTTGAATTGCTAATGCCAGAATAGGAACTCCCGTACTCTTCTCTTCATGCGGCTTTGCCGGTTCAAACTGCTGAATAACGTTCAATAGAGCAATAAGGAAAAGAATGATTCCTCCGGATAAAGCCAGGATCGGTAGAGGAACACCAAACTTACTCAGAATTTTCTCACCCAAAAAGGCCGCTAACATAAGGGCAACAAGTGAAAAAAGTATTGCCCGTACAGCGATCTTGCGTGCAAATAACTGATCAACATTCTTTGTAATTTTTACAAAAGGGCCAAGTATCTTGAATGGGCCCAGCATCAGGAAGAGAAGTGTGAAAATCTGAGAATAGTCTTGCATGTTTTTTTGATTGTTAAACTAATTACCAATATTGTTGTTATCAGAAATGATCGGGCAGACAGATTGATATCTTGTTTTGTGATGATACTGAGATGTTGCAGTTACCGGTTTAAAAGAACACCTATAAACATCAGCACTCCAAGAGTTGAAATTAAAAATGCCAGAATAAGCGATTGTGAAAATGGAGCTCCAGGATAACTTTTACGTAATTGCTTTATCTGCCTGCTATGCATGATCGAAGCAAGTAACAGCATAAAAGTACCAATGCCGATCATTAGTAAACCAATTGTTCGTGGCCCTAAAATATTATCGACATGTTTGCCGGGTTCACGCTCCACCATGTATTGAAAAAATTTAAAGAGTGTAAATCCAAAGGATATCAGCGACACTGATGTTCTTGTCCATGCCATCAATGTTCGTTCGTAAGCCAGGAAGTTGCGTTCTGCTGCAAGTTCGTTTGTATCGGGTTTTACACCTGCTGAATGATCAGTCATAACTACAGTTTTATTTATTTTGAAGTTTTGACCTTGTGACTTTTTTGACTTTCTATTTCTGCTTTTCCGAACCACCCTGCCATGGCCAGCGCCCCTCCATTTCTACCGCCAGCGACCAACTAAGTAAAGTACGTACAACAACCAGGAGACCCAGCATTGCTACATTGGACATTGTCGGATCCAAAACCATAGTTCGGATGATATCTGCAGCAACCATTAATTCCAATCCCAATAAAAGAGGCCTCGTCAATTGCACTCTGTAACTTTCGTATGCTCCTTCCTGTTTCAGACGAAAAATAAAGCGGATCGTTCCTTTGGTAATTGCAATAATAAGCACACCGGCTATAATGACGGAAACAGCCATCAATTCAATCCCCAAAGCGCACCATTCTACGATATGATTAATAGTCTCCATTGTTTGATTGTTTCTTTTGCGCTTTGCTTTACTTGTAAAAATTTGTCTCCATTTATATTTTGCCATCAACGTATTCGTTCTAGTTCCTCAGCCAATATTGGAATACTAAGATTGCCCGCCTGCATACCTTGGGAAACACAGATCTTTAGAACTTCCATGATCTCTTCCATAGTCGCCCCAAGTTTCAGCGCCGACCGGATATGACGACGTGTTCCGGGAGCATACATGTGAGTGATGGAGGCGTCGACGGCGATACTCAGCAATTCCGCCAGTTTTGGTGTGAATATGCCACTTGTGTAAACTGGCAGGCTTGCCGCAATGATCGCTTCTGTCCAAGCAGAGTCCAAATCAAAGAAACCATCCCAAGCCGTATTCCATTGGCCCGCGGCTTTCATTTTGTCACAGACAGGTGTCGCAACGGGCTCACTCGGTTTTGGTTTTACTCCGGCTGCTTTCGCTTCTTCCAGGAGAATTGGTGCACCAAGGCTTGCGGTATGTATCGACAAAAGGGAAGCCATCTTGATAACCATCAAAATCTCTTCGCGGGTTGCACCGGCTTCGAGTGCGCCACGAATATGACGACGGGTTCCACCTTCGCTAAGGTTCGTAATGGCAGCATTCACTGCAAGACTGATCAGCTCGATGTCTTTCACTGGCAATATATCGTTACTCCATGGGTTATTGGACATTTTGAAACATTGGTCGACAAAGACCGGGTCCCATTCCCGAAACTTTGCCAGTGTATCGTTATCCCAGGGACCTGATCCCAACACCTCTTGGCTTCGTGGTTTTCTGGCTGTCTTAAAATCGTTTTTCATAATTTTTTCCTGGTTTATTTTGTTTTTGGATTGTTTTTACACCGGGCACATTGAAACTTACAACCATTGTTCAATTTTATATTGGGACAGGAAGGTGTAACTGAATTCAGTTCAACTTCTTTGAATGGAGGGATATCACTGTCCAGGTTATCTGCTTCTGTATTTAACCACGATAATGTTCCCGGGTCATCCGATTCGATAAATTTATCCAGCGAAAAAGTCCCGTGATGAACGTTTAATGAATTGTAATCGATTAAATTTTTCATAGCCCTTTTTTAAAATTTAGAACCGACTTCAAACTATTCGATTCAATTATGTTTCCATATTCTAATAGTATGAAGCTTGACAATAGGATTTTTAAAAATTTCAGATCTCGGGCTCTGGCACTGGAAATGCCAACGGGTCGTGTTGATATACTGCGAAGATGTTACCCTCTGGGTCTTGGACCACTGCATACCACGCTGTCTTTGGCACTGCTGCTTTAGGGCGCAACAGTTTGCCGCCTAGATTTTCTACCTGCTCGATCGTTTTGTCAATGGAATCAACCAGGACATAGTGAACCCAACTTCGTGGCCCCTCGATAGGACGGTACAACATTCCACCAGCAATGCCGTGGCTTTCGTCGGTGCCAGTTTGGATACGGAAGTAATCAATGCCGGGTGCCTTCTCGATCTTCCAATCGAACAAGTCCCGATAAAATTTTGCCGTTCCATCCAGGTCTTCTGCGTAGATTTCAAAATGTGTAACTAATGCGTTCATCTTATTTCTCGTTTTTATTAGATCCGCAGGTCCCTGCTCATTGCGAGCAAGAACCATGACAGACCTTTGATCTGATTATAAATGCTAATTTGTTGCCCCGGCCAATTTAGGTTGAGGCGGTACCATGCAATAAGCCATTGGATGCGAATCGGACATCGAATGTGTAACTGACTTCTTCCCGTCGGTCTCCCAAACCATGAAGCCTTTGTCGTCTGACCCGTGATTGGGTGGCAAACCCAGGTTCTTCAACGTCTCGTCCACACTGTCGTACCAAACTCCAATCTTCATCAACTCACGAGCTTCTTTTGCTGTTGCGACCTTGCGACCGAATCGGTCGGCGAGTTCCGTAACCGCGTTGATCTGCTGCAACGTCGTCATGCGCTGATGCTTGGCGTTCCAAAGATTGTCTTCGATACCGACCCGTGCATGTTGTCCGAGGATGATCGAAAGTGGTATCGCAACCGCTGTTGCCCGCATCGATCCCCAAAAATGCACAGTTGCACCCTGCGGTTGGCGTTGGAGCCAATGCATCCAATCATACGGGTTAGTGCCGCACCCGCCGCCGCCATACATTGTTATGTTCGTGTTCAGAGGCCCCATGTAAACACCATGACGAATCAGCCGCTCAACGATCTCGAGCTGGTGTATATGTGCCAAAGTAAAGAAAGGTTGAATACCATTTTTTCTCAAACGTTTCAGATGTTCCAGATAAAAGGCAGGACCAGCGTCGGTATACATACCAGCCCAGGCTGCCAGCGCCTTCGGATCCTTCTCGAGATGCGTCCCCTTGATATCCTCCATGGTCCAGGTTTGCGTGATGTCCATCATGCAAGTACCGATAGCGACTGTGACGGTCTCTGGCTTTGGCGTCAGTTCAGCAAGCATGTGACGTGTGTCGTAACTCAACCAGTTGACAGTGCCGTCATCCTTGGGATGATCAAAAGCGATCGAGCCACCAACCTGGAGAATCAAGTCTGGCACTTCTTTTTTGATTCGTTCAATCAGGTAATTAAAGTGATCGATTTTTGCCGTGAGAAGCCCGGTGGCGGGATTGCGCACATGGAGATGCAGCATGGTGGCGCCGGCGTTGTAACAATCTACCGCTGCCTGGACCTGGTCATCCCAGGTTACGGCTATGTCCTTTGAATCGCCTGGTAACCATGCCGGGCCATATGGCGCTGCGGTGATAATTAACGGTGCCATTTTCTCGGGATAAAGAGAATCGTCTGTGAAGCGCATAATTTTAAAATTTATAGATTAAAAAAAGAGTCAAGTACTTTTTGATGTTGTTCAATAATTTTTAATCGAAAAGAATGTTTGCCTAAAAACTACAGGAAGATGCATATGCGAGTTGCTGCCGTTACATGGAATCCTATTTTTCTGAAAAAGGTGATTCTTCTTATTGTTTCAATATTCAGTTGTCTTTTGATTAATCGCAGATCACAGTAAAAATTATCTTGCCATCGACTTCCCATTTCCTTTTCGTCATTTTCTTCCAGCCATTCAGTGATCAATTTTCTCAACAGCGTTTCATTTTCACCAACGTTGAAATGAGCCAACAATCTCCTGACTTCATCCGGTGAACAATTATTATCAAGGTATTTTCTAAATAATTCACGCATATTGATTCTGTTCCGGAGATTTATCAGAGCCGTTACGGATCAACTAAAAAAAAACTCTGCTCTTTTTTTTTATTTTAAAAAGAAATTTTTCTTATAAAAAAAGAGGTGTAGAAACACCTCTCGTAACCAAAACTAACTGCTTATGAGAAAAATATTTAGTGTAGAATTATTCGGTTTGTTTTTACTCCTATGCTCATGCGTATAATTTTTTTAGAAGTTTCCTTTTCCCTCTGATTTAATTATAGGGATGTTATAGATTATACGAAGAGACTAAGTAATCCCCCTGCCGACTTATAAATTTTTTAAAAAAAATTGTAGAAACACCACGCTGTCAACCTGAGCTTGTCGAAGGGTGCATCCTAACGCAAATAGCTTCGGCAATACCGATAGCAATCGGGACTGATATTCTTCCGTGTGATCTTAATCTAATTGGTATTATGGCTAAAGGAGAAAATATTTAGTGTAGAATTACCCGGTTTATTTGGGGCTGCTATATGAATCATTTAAAATCAGATCCAATTATTTTTTTAATGCAATTCTTAAGTTATTTTGTTACAAAGCTGAACTTAAACCCGAATAGCCAGGTGGCGCCATGTGTGGGATAATCAGTAGAAAACTCGTATTCATAATCGTTCAGGATATTAGAACCCTGTATAAAGAACCTCACATTACTGGCAATATAATACTCAGCAAAAACACCTACCCGGAAAACTGCTGAACCTTCCACCGGTTACCAATATTGTTGGGAGTTGTACGGGGTGCGTCCATAAGCAACATCCAGGTAATAGTTTTTACGATCTACAGACTTTAAGCCATCCACTTCTGTAACATTGAGGGAAACAGCTCCCTTATCTGTCTTTCCAAATAATTTGCGGAAATTATAAGTCACATTAAAACCTGCGGTATGTTTTGGAAGAAAGATCAATCTTGTGCCGGGAGCTAAATTTATTTGAGGCAGGGGGGTACTACCGGTTGAATCACTAATTGTGGAATTGATAATAGAAAATGTTCCCTGCAGATAAAAGCGGCCCATTTGGTATTCACCTGAAAATTCCCATCCCCTGTTAGCCACTTCACCTACGTTGATATATATATAAGCGGCCAAGGTTGTATCTATTGGGTCGGGTCCAAGCGATTTATGGCCAATCATATCTTTTAAACGATTATCATAATACACTGCTTCAAATTTGTATTTACCCTTCTTGTCATAGCCTTCCACGCCATAGTCGAACCCCTGCTGGCTTTGCGGTCTAATATCAGGGTTAGCATAACCAATGGTGCCAAAAGTTGGTGGCCGGCCAAACCTTTGTTCATAGTTTGGCGGGGTAATTCCTTTGCCCCAGGAAATTTTTGGTTTGATGGTAATGGATCGTATATCAAAATTGGTAGTAAGCCCAAGCCGGGGGTTCCATGCTGCTGTAAAGAGTTCGTTTTTTTCATAGCGAAGTCCCAGGGTTAAATAAACATTTTTGTAAGATGGATTGGCCTGCACAAAAGCCGCATAATTTTTATTATCCGGGGGTCCATCTACGATGATAGTGCCAGCCGCTGTTCCCCTGGTGTAGCTTCCGGAGGATGCATATTTTTTATATTCGGCGCCACTGGAAATAGACGCTGCATAATCCTTTCCACTATTGTGAAGGTTCAACACATTGGAATAGCGGACAGTGATGATGTTGTATGCTTCAGCGTAGTATTGTCGTTGCAGGGGCGTTACCCCGTTTAACACGGGAACTTCCCCGCTGTTATTAAAAGTATAACCGGCATCCAGGTTATTTATCCAGTTTTCTTTTGTCCTGTGCGATAGATTGATACGGCTGACAAAGGTTTCGGTTACTCCATCCTTATTTATCGAGGCCGTTGGCATCACACGAAACCATACATAGGCAGGCGTGCTGGTCTGTGGTATAATAATATCAGTCCTGGGATGTGTAGCCGTATCGTAAGAAGGGTCTCTTGAGAGATGAAAGTTGCGGGTATTGTAACGGGCAGCAAGGTTGGTCTGCCATTTTCCCTTTGTATAATTGATGCTTCCATAAAAGCCTTTATTTTTTTCTCCACCATCCGGCAAATACGCATTTACTGTTCTATACGATCCTCCCATCTTTAGCACCGCATTTTTAAAACCGGTTGTTGTTTCAATGGTATGCATCTGTTGAAATGGATCCTTATCCACCCACTTGCTTTTATAAAAACCCGCACTGGTATTAAAATTCACAGTGCTTTCACCTGCTCTTCCTTTTTTGGTAAAAATTTGAACAATGCCTCCATTACTCCCGGTGCCATATAGGGTAGCAGCTCCCGGCCCTCTCACTATTTCAATGCGGTCAATATTAGTTTTATCTAATTGCGATAAATAACCCGACCCTCCTGCATATTCTATTCCATCTACGTACACAGCAACGACGTCCAGTGATAATGCACCCTGCGCACCTCTTATAGTTAAAGTTGGAAATCCTCCCGGGTCGTCTCCAGCATCAAAGCTGTTAGTACCGGGCACCCATCCCCTGAATATTTGGTCCAATGTATTTACAGGTATTTTTTCAAGCGTTTTTGAAGTAAGCACGGTTACGGCTGTTGCATCCGCTTTTCTTTTTGATGCACTGAAATTTCCGCCTACAATGAACGATTCCATGGGCTTTATTTCCAGCTGCAATTCTATATTCAATTCCCTGCTTTCAACTTTTACTTCTTTGGTTGTATAACTTACCGATGAAAAAACAAGGACATCTTTTGGATCAGCATTGATAGAAAATTTTCCATTGTTATCACTGATCGTTCCCTGTTGTTTTCCTTTTACTGTTACGCTTACATCGCTGATCGGGTTACCGTAGTCATCGGTAATATTTCCTTTCGCTTGTACAGACTGTTTCGGGATTATTTCAGCGGGTGTAGTAATTGATACCAGTCTTTTTGTAATAGTAACCGTTTTATCTTCCAGTGCCCAAGTAAGGGGCTGGTCTTTAAAAATTTCATTCAGTGCCGTTTCTAATGTAGCATTCCGTAAGTTAACCGTTACTGGTTTTGCATCCTTCATCAGTGCTTCATCATAAAAGAATACAGTACCGGTCTGTTTTTTAATTGTTGCAAAGATCTTTTTCAAGTGAACGTCCTTTCCGGAAAAATTTATGGTTTGGGCATACACTGAAATAGATACATGAAACAACAAGGTCATTGTTAGGAACCTCGTGAAATTCATAGCGAGTAAGGTTTGGCTATTCTAAATATACTAATTAAGTAGACTAACAGTATATTTTTATTGCAATGGTTGGGTTTGAATACGAATGGCTCTTTATGCGTTTTAAATTTATTTATGCCTAACCACTATCGTGAGTCAGAGTTGAGCAACTATCGCTTGTTTTTTAGGTTTCGTGCTAAGAAAGTTTATTTTATCACGATCAGTTTCTTGCCTTCGATCCGGCAATACACATCGTTTTTTTCAAATAATTTGATCACCCGCGACAAGCTAAGATCTCTTTGCATTTCTCCATTAAACTGTTTCTTTGATACTGATCCTTCAAATATAATATCTACATCGTACCAGCGGGCTATCTGTCGCAACGCCATTTCAAGATCAGCGTTTTCAAAGTTGAAGGTGCCGTGCTTCCAGGCAATAACCTGTTCCACATTGGCCTGCTTATTTACATTGAACTGGTCGTTTGCGTTTAGCTGTGCTTGTTCACCTGGTTTTATAATTCGTGAGTTATCATGAATAAGGCCGGAAACTTTTACACTACCTTCCAGCAATGTTGTTTTGATCGCTGGCTCATCACTATAAGCGTTAATATTAAAATGAGTGCCTAAAACTTCTACTTCACCCTTGCCGGCAATTTTTACTTTAAAAGGCATAGATGCATTTTTTGCCACTTCAAAATAAACTTCGCCAGTTATCTTCACTATTCGTTCATTGCCCGCAAAAGCGGCGGGGAAATCAATAGAAGAAGCTGCATTCAACCAAACTTTTGAACCATCAGATAGTGTTATTTGATATTGTCCGCCTCTCGGAGTAGTAACGGTGTTATGAAAGTTCTGTGCTGTTTTTTCATTTGATGATCTATAGGACAATTGACCATCCACTATTTTCAATAGGGTAGTGTTTCCTTGCTTGCTTATTGTACCATTCACTGCAGATTCAAGGTTTATGGTTGATCCATCGGCAAGAGTGAGGATAGCTTTATTTCCACCCGGACCTATTTCGTGATTCGCAGTATCTGTTTTTGCAATTACCGGCTTAGTTGTGCCGTTGCCGTTAATTGAATTATATATAAAGTAGCCTCCAATCAGCAGAATGATAGCAGCCGCTATTCGTATCCAATTTTTTCTATAAAGGGGAATTATCTTTCCTTTCTGGGCATCATGTTTTCTTTTTATAGAGGTAAAAATTTTATCCGTGGCAGTTTGATGTTGAGTCTCATCATAGTCTGTTTCAATAGCCTCAAAGTAATCCAAAATCAATCTCTTGAGTTGAGCCTCATTTTCGGGATAATTAAAATAGGCCAATAATGTTCTCACCTCATCTGGAGAACATTGGTCATCAAGGTACTTTTTAAATATTTCTTCCATATTGTGCTGTGTTCAAACCTTTCCACAAGCTAATACGCACCTAACCTGAAACGCTCTGCTTGATTTTGCTTTTTTTAAAAATAGTTTTTCAAAAGAAATTATTTACGAAATAAACCATAATAGCCAGACCTAACACTATATTATTATAGGGCTCAAGTTGGGTACGAATAGATTTGGTTGCTTTTACGATATGATCACTGATGGTAGACAGAGAAATACCTAACAATTGACTTACTTCAGTATAGCTCTTTCGTTCGAGTTTACATAGCCTGAATACCTGCTGCCGTTGCGGTGGAAGGTTATTGATTGCCTTTTCAAGCAAAACGGATCTCTCTTCATCTGCTATGAGCTCTTCAAGCATCGTGTGATTTGAGGTGGACAGTGCTATCAACTCTGTTTCAAATGCCTTATGAAGTGCAGCTTTGCGAAAGAAGTCAAAAGCTTTATTTTCAGCTATCTTAAAAAGAAAGGCGCGGAAAGATTTCTCCGGATCAATAGAAGCCCTGTATTCCCATATTTTTAAAAAAACATCCTGGACTATTTCCTCGGTCTGGGGCACCGATTTAAGCAATTTCAAGAGTTTGCCATATAATCTATTACTATATAGCCGGTAGATTTTTTCAAAGGCCTGTTCATCGCCTTGTATAAGTCGTAATAGAATTTCTTTCTCTGTATCATTTGTCTCAAACACCTGCGATTAGTTTAACGGTTCTTGAAAGTTAATTAACTATGTTGAGATTTCAATGAACACCCTACTTCATAGACGATACCATCTCTATACTTTTCTAAAATAACTTTCTTAAAGAGCAGAGGTTTTTTTCAAATTGGCGTAATGGCTTTGAAAATATTTGAAACCTAAACAAGGTTGTTTAGCGGCTATGCTCATTCAGATCATAACCCTTGAACAATAAAAAAAATCAAAAAAAACGAATCATGAAAAAGTTACTTTCCCTTTTAGCATTTGTTATCGTTATTGCACAAGTCAATGCACAATTACCAAGAGTTATCATTTTAGCAACGGGAGGAACAATTGCAGGAGCAGGAGCATCTGCTGACAGGGCCGGTTATACAGCAGGAAAAATTCCAATTGAAGATCTGATCGGGGCAATACCAACTGTAAAGAAAATAGCCACTATCACAGGCGAACAAATTTCTTCTGTAGGAAGCCAGGATATGACAATTGATATCTGGAAAAAACTTGCAGTTCGTATCAATGAGATCATTGCAAAGAAGGAAGCAGACGGAATTGTTATTACACATGGTACCGACACCCAGGAAGAAACCTCTTATTTTCTTGACCTGGTTATCCCATCTGCAATGCCGGTGGTGCTAACAGGTTCTATGCGTGCCTCTACTGCTATCAGTGCAGATGGTCCAAAAAATTTGTATGACGCAATTACCGTAGCCATAGATCCAAAAAGTAAAGGCCGTGGAGTGCTGGTATCCTTTAATGAAGGCATATATGATGGAAGAGAAGTAATGAAAATGAGTACAACTTTTACAAATGCATTTGGTTCTCCCAACACAGGTGCTATTGGCCACGCTTATGATGGCAAAGTAGAATACTACGCAAATTCAGTAAGGGAAAGAGATCCCAAATCACCTGTCACCATCGCTGCTGATACAAAATTACCAAGGGTAGATATTGTTTATATGTATGCTGATGCTCCACCTGATATGATCGATATGTTGGTTGCTAAAAAAGTAGACGGTATCGTGATCGCAGGTGTTGGCAACGGTAATTTTAATAAAGCGTATATGGATGCAGTGAAAAGAGCTGTTGCAGCAGGCGTCATCGTTTGCCGTGCAAGCCGTACTCCTTCCGGCAGGGTTTTGCTTCATGATGAGATCAATGATGATCAACTTGGCACTATTGTTTCGGATGACCTGACTCCTCAAAAAGCCAGGATATTATTGATGCTTGGCCTGACAAAATCAAAAGATAAAAAACAACTACAAGATCTTTTCTTTAAATATTGATAGAAGCTGACTTGATATGCTGAAATTAATTACACCCGGATAAATATTTATCCGGGTGTAATTAATTTAAAGTTTATTTATTCCGACCAAAAAATTAAAATAAAATGAACAAGATAAAATTTATTATACTGTCTGTACTGATGCTTATTTGCTTTCAGTTTACACAGGCACAAAAAACCCGTACAGAAAGTGATTTACTTGGTAAAAAAGAAATTCCTTTTGATGCATACTATGGAGTACAAACACTTCGTGCACTTGAGAATTTCCAGGTGAGTGGTGTAAAAACAAATTTTTATCCTGATTATGTACGGGCATATGCAATGGTAAAGATGGCTGCTGCCCGTGCGAATACAGATGTGGGAAGAATGCCAAAAGAAAAACTGGTCGCTATTGAGAAAGCTTGCCAGGCAGTTATTGATGGAAAATATCATGACCAGTTTTTGACTGACCTGTACCAGGGTGGTGCAGGTACTTCAGCAAATATGAATTCCTGCGAAGTGCTTGCAAATATTGCACTCGAAATGATGGGCAAGAAAAAAGGGGAATACCAGTTTATAGAACCACATGATGATTTGAACATGGGTCAGTCAACTAACGATGTATACCCTACCGCTATTCATGTTGCTTTGTTATTACATAATGATAAAGTGATACAGCAAGCAAAGATGCTCTCTCAGTCGTTTCACAAAAAAGGAGATGAATTTAAAAACCTTGTGAAGATGGGCCGTACTGAAGGTCAGGATGCCGTGCCAATGACACTTGGACAAGAATTTCATGGTTTTGGTAACCAGATCGATGCAGCTATTGATATCCTTCGTAATACCGAAGCTTATTTATACGAAGAAAATATGGGAGCTACTGCCATTGGTACGGGACTTACAGCATCGCCGGGTTACGCTGAAAAATGTGCAGCTCATCTTGCAAAAATTACAGGCAAGCCAATGCATTTGGCGAAAGATCTGATCGCCGCAACAAGCAGCATGCAGTCGTTTGTTATGTACTCTTCAGCTTTAAAAAACTTTGCAGTTGCATTGTCTAAGATCAGCAGCGATCTGATTTTCTTATGTTCAGGTCCACGCAACGGAATTTTTGAAATCAACCTACCTGCACTTCAACCAGGCTCATCTATTATGCCCGGAAAAGTAAATCCTGTAATGCCAGAGTTGATGAACCAGGTATGTTTTAAAGTAATAGGTAATGATGCAACGGTTACGATCGCATCACAGGATGGTCTTCTGCAGCTAAATGCTTACGAGCCGGTGGTTGCTGTCGCTATCATGGAATCACAAGCACTTTTTTTTAAAGCAATTCCTTTATTCGCAAAAAACTGTATAGATGGAATTACAGCAAATGAAAAAGTTTTAAAGCATTATTTAGAAACTACTATAGGAATTGTAACGGCGCTCAATCCTGTTCTTGGGTATGAGAAAACAACAGAGTTGGCAAAAGAAGCTCTTCAAAGTGGTAAGGGAATTCTTGAACTTATAAGGGAGAAAAAATTGTTGACTGAAGACCAGATCAAGAAGCTTATGGATCCGGCTGCTTTAACAGGCCAAAAACAGTGATTTTAAAACTGTGAGCCATATATAAACTCTTAATTTCAAAAACCATTCGCCATGGATGACGAATCAGTGATTGACTCTGGAACAAAGGTGAAAAACCAGGTATTAAAATTCCTGATTTCTCTGGTTGTTGCTATTGGAATGGTTTTTCTTCTCAGGCAGCCAGAATTTACGGATTCACAACTCTATGTAATCTTTCTTTTATTTTTTGCCATTGGTTTATGGATCACTGAAGCGATACCGGCTTTCACTGTATCGCTTTTTATCATTGCTTTTTTAGTATTTGCAATGGGCAATGAACATTTCAATTCGACACCCGAAAACATAGAAAAATATGTTACTACTTTTTCAAGCGGAGTGATCTGGCTAATGATGGGTGGTTTCTTTTTGGCATTAGCAATGAAAAAAACCAAATTAGATGAACGCTTTTTTCAGTTTGCAGTTCGCATTTCAGGAACTAACCCAAGAAACCTGCTTTTCGGATTGATGATAACAACAATGTTTACGTCAATGGTTATGTCAAGTGCTGCTGCTACGGCCATGGTAGTTGCTGCTGTTACGCCGTTGCTTACTTCTTTAGGCAAGAAATCAGGAGTAACGAAGGCGCTGTTGTTAGGTCTTCCCCTTTCTGCAATGGTCGGAGGTATGGGTACTATTATCGGTACGCCTGCCAATGCCATTGCCGTTGGCCAACTGGCCAACATCGGTATAAACATTAGTTTCCTTGACTGGATGATGTTTGCCATCCCTGTTGCCATCGCGTTAACGTTAATTAGCGGTTTTGTATTAATGAAAATTTTCCTGAAGGACAATACTCCTATTCGTCCTGAACTGATCGAGAGTAAACCTGTTGAACAGACTCGCAAAATAAAAATAGAGCGGAAAATTGTTGTGTGCATTCTTATTGTGACTATCCTGTTGTGGTTAGCAAGTTCATACCTGGAAATAACAGTATCATCGGTAACTGCTGTACCTCTTGTTTTTTTAACGCTTACCCGAATTATTACCGCCAATGATGTGAGGAGTCTTCCATGGGAAACTTTGTTATTGGTGGCTGGCGGTTTATCCCTTGGTGTTGCTTTACAGCAGACCGGGCTTTTAAGTTTTTACTCAGCTAAAATTGTGCAGTTAGGACTTAACCCAATGACCATTGTTTTTATTTTAGCTTTCCTTGCAATGATGATTGCAAACTTTATGAGTGCATCAGCTATCGTCACTGTACTGATCCCCGTTGCATTTGCAATTCTTCCGGCTTTACAAAAAGAAGCTGCAATAATTCTTGCATTAGTTACCTCTACAGGAATATTTCTTCCTGTATCAGATATTCCTACTGCAATTGCATATAGCACGGGCTTTTTAGATCAAAAGGATTTCAGAATCGGCGGGCTGGTGACGGGCTTGCTTGGACCTTTGCTTATCATTTTATGGGTAATGTGTATTTCATGATTTACAATCTAACTCCGGAAATCTTGAAAATCAAAATACAAAGGCTTAAGATGCCGCCATTGACATCTTTAATAGTCGCTATTATGCTGCTGCTAGCTCATCCTTCTTTGAGCCAGGAAAAAAAGAAAACTGTTCCTGATGGCACCGAAGGATTAGTTCTTAACATACTCCCTGATGATTCACTGCCGAAAAAATTACCAGCCAATGAATTTAATGGACGTTTTTCAACCTTAAAGCTTGGCTTCGGCTATATAGGGGACTATGCTGCATTCAGCCAGAGTAAGGAGTTCAAGCAGCAGATGGATTCAGCCGGGGTAAATTTTGATTCCAGGTTCGAGACAAGAGATGCCAGGATCCTGATCAGTGGGGTACTTAAAACGAAGAGAGCCATCTCATGGAAGGCCGCTTACATGTATGATGGCGATGATAAGGTCTGGATGATGCGTGAAACCGGTGTTACTATTGGAGTACCGGAGTTGGCGGGGCATTTTTTTATCGGCCGCACCAAAGAAGGATATTCAATGGTCAAAGTAATGAATGGCCATTCTCCATGGACCGGGGAAAGGCAGATGGCTTTGGATGTTGTTCCGATCTTGGCAGATGGTATAAAATGGTTTGGGTACCTGCCAAAATCGAGATTGTTCTGGAATCTCGGATACTTTAATGATCTATTTTCAAAAGGCCAGGGTTTTTCAACTTACTCATGGCAATATGTTGCACGGCTTGGGTGGCTGGCTTTTTATGATAAAGAGAAAAATAAAGTGCTGCATATAGCCACCAATCTTCGTTATGGAAAACCACTGGATGGAAAAATAATTTTAAAGTCAAAGCCAGAATCCAGCCCTGCTCCAATAATTATAAGTACAGGAAGTTTTTCAGCCGACCATTCTACTCATATCGGAGGTGAGATCTATTATAGTACCGGCCGCCTGTTGATCGGTTCCGAGGTTATGTTGCATAAATTCAATGCAAGTGGTTTCGAAGATCATATTTTTTTTGGAGGAGATATTGTAGCCACTTATATGCTGACTAAAACCAAACGTCCTTATACTACTACTGGAAGTATTTTTGGATTTGTGCCGGTAAAAAAATCGGTATTTAAAGGTGGCTGGGGTGAATGGGAAGCGGTGCTTCGGTTTTCCAGTTTGGACCTGGATGACGGATCTATCCAGGGAGGCAAATTCTGGCGCATCACTCCAATGGTTAACTGGTATATGTCAAGGGTTGTGCGAATGGAGTTTATTTATGGCTATGGTGTTCTTGAACGATATAATTTGAAAGGAGGTATCCAATTATTCCAGACACGTATTCAATTCACAATAATGTAATAATCAGCCAAGCATCAAGAATGACTTACGAATTCAGCTTAGAATTAATTTATATACATGTGTAAGTGTTGAAATTAGAAGACAACTATCGTAACATGGCAACTGTGCCAATTGTTGATCACGTCTATGGCTTTGCAGTATCACCTTCCTCTTTTTAAAATTTAGAACCGACTTCAAACTGTCCGATTTAGTTATGTCTTGTGATGAGCGGACCATGAAAGTTTTTTTGTTGACGATAATATTGTTTTAAGAGAGTTTCTGAATATGAAAATGTGATATCACCATAGCCTTCCCAAAATGCCTATATGAGAGCAGAGGGTTTTTTTCGACAGTTCGTAATGAATTTGTAGAAGTTCCCGTCAATCGAAAAAAATCTTAATACTAAAAACATAAATCATGAAACACTTTTTATTTTCAATGCTGGTCATTTTTATGATTTCAGCAACACCCAAGATCTGTTTGGCCCAGAGCGATACGACAAACGCAATAAAGTCAAACCTTAAAGACACGGCGAATGCAATAAAGCCTATCGCTAATGTAAACACCGACTCAGCCATTGTAAAAAAGGATATACCTGTTGATACAGTTGCAATAAAAAAAGCTGATAGTGCAGTAGTAATAGCAACTCCTATGAACTGTTACAAGCAATGGCTGGATGCTGTTGCCGAACGTGGTGTTAAACCCGTAACTGATGGAACGCAAGAAGTTGTAATCGCATTTAAAAGCAAGGAAAGCTGCCATTGTTATTTGGGAAAGGTTGAAGTGGTGGAAGGGAAAATGAAAGCACCTTTATACGTAAAAACTGAAGGTGGCGATTATAAAACCTTTGTTGCAATGGGAAAAAAATTGGACCCGGAGTTTCTTGCAGTCCAGGGAGATGCTTTATGGCAGATAACGAATGGCATGAGTGTATTATTCCAAACTGTCGACCAAGAGTATGGAAGAGTGTTTTTCTATAAATCGATAAACAAAAATAAGCAAGCGAATAAAGAAGCTCCATCGCCTTCTGATCTACTAAATAACTAAGATAATAGCTGAATTATTAAATCAAACGTTCAATTAGGGATAGCTTTTTTCCCATACATTGAATGCCCCAAATTTTTTTATGAACACTGAATTATTACAGCATTTGCAATCTAAGCAACAAAGCATCAAAGAACGCATTGCAGCCGGCAAAGCATTTCGTAAAAAAAGTCCACGTATCAAACAGGGAGAATATAAAGTCAAAGCTGACCGTACTGATCCTGTTTCCATTTTAGAAGAACAGGGGAAGTCCAGGCTGCCCGACCTCGTGCCTATCCGATATGCACGAATGCTCACATCACCGTTCGCTTTCCTTCGTGGAGCTGCAGCGATCATGGCTGCAGATCTGAAAGCAAATGGTGAGACATCCGGGATCCAGGTCCAGGCATGCGGAGACATGCATGTGGCGAATTTTGGCGTATTCGCTTCTGCAGAACGCAATCTTATTTTCGGTATAAATGATTTTGATGAAACATTGCCGGGCCCATGGGAATGGGACTTGAAAAGGCTTGTTGCAAGTATAGTGGCGAGCGGAAGATTCTTAGGTGCCGATAAAAATTTGTGCAGGGATAGTGTGATGGCTGCAGTAAAAACTTACGCTAAGAAGATGAAGGAATATGCATATATGGGAAATATGGAATTGTGGTATGCTACTATTAGTGATAAAGATATTTTAAAAACACTTTCCCCTTCGGCACGTAAGGGAGCAAAAAAGATATTTGGCAAGGCAAAAGAAAGAACACATCTGCAGGTACTTGGTAAACTCACAGACCTCGTAGATGAAAAATATCGCCTCCAGGAAAATGCACCTTTCATCGTAAGGGAAACACATACAAAGGACGGACGGCCGATCGAAGAAGCATTGGGACAATTCCTCGATCAATATTTTCTCTCACTTAACGATGACCGTAAGACCCTTCTTCAGCATTATCGTATTGTAGACGTAGCCAGAAAAATAGTTGGTGTCGGCAGCGTGGGAACACGATGCTGGATCATTTTTCTCTTGGGGAATAATTCTGATGATCCATTATTTCTGCAGTTAAAGGAAGCGCAGCCATCGGTACTGGAGCCCTTCGTTTCTTCTTCAGCATATGCAAATCATGGGCAGCGAGTGGTCGCAGGGCAGCGACTCATCCAGGCGGCGCCTGATATTTTTCTCGGATGGGGTATGGACGTTAGCACTCATACTCATTACTATGTGCGGCAGTTGCGTGATATGAAGGGAGGTGTAGAGTTCGACCCCGAAAAAGTGACAGTGAAAAACATGCCTCAATATTGTTCTCTTTGCGCCTGGGCTTTGGCGCTGTCTCATGCAAAGTCCGGAGATGCCGCAATGATATCAGGATACGTCGGCAATGGCAATGAGCTCGGAGAAGCTATGGCCAGATTTGCTTTTGCCTATGCAGATCAGACTGAAAAGGATCACAAAGCCCTTGCTGATGCCGCAAAAAGCGGAAGAATAAAAGTTGCTAGTACGGCATCATAATAAAATCCAAAATTCATGTTTGATTTTATTATGATTGATAAAACAACCAGGAAAAAATGTCAACTAAAAGATCATGCTTTTGCTTCGGGTGGAATTCTTTGGAAAGTTGTTGATTGATCTAAGTTTGAATCTGATTGTCCTAAAGCCTATTATTTACATTTCTAAAGTCTTTTTCTAAAATCAGTTGGTTCGCACTTTTCTATCATGTAGTGCCTGTATATGCCGGGCATTATTTCCTTCTATTTTTTCGATGGCAGCTATTTGTTCAGGAGACGCTTCAAAAACATACTTGCTAATCATCCAGTCGACGCTTTCTGTAAATGGTGGCGTGGTCAACGACCCTTTGTAACGAAAGAATTTTCTTAGTTCATCTTGAAGTATATCTGAGAACAAATCTTTCAACTTAACGGAACCGGTTCGAAGACTATCTTTTTTGTTTTTTTCCTGCGGTATGGCATTTAAAAATTCCTTGATGAACCTGTTTTCCCGTCCCATTTTGAAAAATATTCCTATAACAGTATGTGATGGCTGATTTTCGTTTTTCTCCTTCGAGATATTCACCATATGCATTTCCATTGGAAACGTCATTCCATCAACCAGATGTTCTGAAGGGGTATGAAAATGCAATTGTTTAAATATGTAAGCTTTCCCATTTACGATGGTTGTGCTCTCTTTTGAAAAGTCCAGCTGCACAGTATGGCCCAGGTTTTCAACTGCAATTATTTCCCCACTTAATTTTATAACGTCCCCATGCCCAATTTCTTTTTCGATTTTAGAAGATAAAATATTAATGGGGGATTGAGCCATTCCATCATCAAACTTCGGCAACGCATAGCCCTGCTCAATTTTATTCGAGGCATCCGGCGCTTCAGATCTCACTTGGTTGTCTTCGGCGTTAGTCGATTTTCTATTTTCCGTTTTCAGTGTGTCTGTTTGTTTATTCGACGTTTCTTGATCTGCCGCTTCTTGATTTTGACAGGCAGTTAAAAGCATTAAATAAATGACTGATCCATAAATTGAATGTTTTATCATAAAATGTTTTTCATTTAATTATTTTAATGGCTAATTAATATTGGCCTTAAGTCAATACTCATACGCAATACGAACAGGTCATACTAATCACCTGCTTGTTTCAAAAGAATTTCTGAATTTTTTGGGAGCCACACTATCTCTTCAGGTCACTTATAAACGATAAATTTGGAACTAAAGAAAAAATCTACCGCTGTGCAAATACTAACGGGATATATACTATTAAAGTGGGGGCCGATTCAAAAGGGGAAACGAAAATGTTGAACCGGGTGGGGATGTTTTATATTGAAATGAAACTGGAAGAAAACAAAAAAAGTTGAATAAAATTGACTCGAACTTACATATCCATTTTTACTGATCGCATTCATTTTTATTTCATTAAGATCAACCTTAAACCAGCTTAGAGAATCTCAGTGTCGGAAATGTGTCGGAATTCCATAAATAGAAAAGGGTCTCATTCGCTGAAACCCTTTTCTGTATTTGTGACCGCGTCAGGATTCAAACCTGAAACCTTCTGATCCGTAGTCAGATGCTCTATTCAGTTGAGCTACGCAGCCATTTGCGGGCAGCAAAAATAAGGCAATTTGCCCTTGCAGGCAAAAGAACAATTCAAATAAATAAAGAATCATTTATCTCTTACTTCTGGGTTTCCAATACCATTTAGAAGGGAACTGAGGGTCTTTATAATCAGTTTGGGAAATGGCCAACGGTATCGGGTTCTTTGAATCCTGGAATCACCTTTAATCAGCAGCTAGTAGAATTCTCGTTCTTGCATCTAAGTGTCCAGTCATGCATTCTCGAATAGGATAATAGCTGTTAAGTCTTTTGGGTTATGCTCATCAAGAATTTTCATAGAGTAAGCTATAATGGTCAACGGATTTCTCTCGAGGTTTTTTTTGTGGACATTCATCTACACACATTTTAGACTATTGAATACAATATCTCTTATGTTCCGCTCGTGATCGGTTAGCACAGGATTTGCAATCCGGTACGAAGACCTTGTAACTGTGAAAAAAAACAATCACCAGATCATGCTAAAATTTACGCTATTCATTTTATCCTGCTCTTTAAATTTAATATCATTTGCGCAGGACAAAAAGCTTGAGCTATCTTATGTCGGACAACAACCTTCAACATCCAAAATAAATTTTTCAGACACTTTTGTAAAGCAATCAAATATTCCACTGTTACGAAATGAGCAAGTTGGAATATGGAAAAAAATTGGGCGTGCTGAACTCTTAATCGGGGGCGCTGAACTACTTGGCATAACGGTTTTGATACTTTCGCCTAAGGAATTAACAGGATGGTCTCCTGATTGGACGCAGGATGCCTGGCGCAACATGAAGCGATCACTTTCAATGCCACCTGTTTGGGATGACGATGACTGGCAATTGAATTATATCGGCCACCCGGTTGCAGGATCCTATTATTATAATGCATTAAGAAGTCAGAATGCCAGCATATTTCATTCTTTTCTTTTTGCCACCGCCCAGTCATTTATTTGGGAATACATTATTGAAGCAACGGCAGAAAAACCAAGTATACAAGATCTAATTGTTACTCCGATAGCTGGAGCGATATTGGGGGAATCAACACACCGGCTTACAATGAATATGCGCAGAAATGGTTTTAATTTTTTTGAAAAAATCTGTGTGCTAATTTTAAATCCAATGTTTGTTATTAATAATGGGTTTGGGCCGCGATTCAATCCCGTAAGACGAAAGCAGTTGTTTTAATCTGGCTACCATTATCTTTCAAAAGAAAAAATATTTGCATCGCTATTCTTTTTACCTCTTATCAACGAGGCTATGATCTCCCCTGCTACCTGGCTAAACGTAATTCCATTGCCGCCAAACCCAAGGGCAAAAAAACTGTTTGTTAAGTTCTTGTAAGCGCCGATATATGGCAATCCATCTTTAGTGGAACCAAATATGCCTGCCCAACTGAACTCAATCTTAAAAGGAACTGAAGGAAAAATCTTTTTAAAATCTTTTTGGAGCTCTTTTGCTTTGCGGGGAATAAGCTTGTCCCTTTTAATATGAGAAAAAAATTCCTCATCCCGGCCGCCCACAACAATGCGATTGTCATTTGTTGGTCGTAAATACAAGTAGGGTTTGGCTGTATTCCAGATCAAAGCATCGCTTTTTCCAAGTTTTATTGGTGAGTTAAAAGCTTCGCTTGCGATGGCATAGGTGCTGGTTAATTTTACGATCGGCTTTGAAATAAAATTGACCACTTCATATCCAGTTGCATATACCAGTTTCTTTGCTGTAATGATAAATTTTTCCTGCGTTTTCAATTGAACATCAAAGCGATTATGTTTGATCGAAACAACAGGTGTCCTGTCATATACTATTAATCCTTTCTTGATATTATATTGCAACAGGCGATGGGTGAAAAGATATGTATCAGTTGCAGCAGCAACATCTGATAATATGCCGCCGGGACATGAAAAGCCAAATTGTTTAAACACCTGGTCTTCATCCAGCCATTTTACTTTTAATCCACATTTCTTTCTTGCTTCAAATTCTTTTTTCAAGAAAATAATATCCTTTTTATAAGCAGCATAGTAAAGACTTTTTTTCATTTCAAGATCTTCCATGCTGATCTTTCTTGCAAGTCCTGCAAGTTTTGTGATCGCTGAAACCCCGAGTTTATATGAACGGACGGCATTTTTTTCTCCGCATTTTTTTATCAATTCATGAAGTGAAGTATCTATTTCGTATTGCAGCAATGAAGTACTGGCACAAGTGCTGCCAAGACCAATGGTCCTTGCATCGATAAGTGTACAGTCGATCCCCTCCTGAATAAGATAATGAGCTGCTAATGCACCTGAAATTCCTCCGCCTAAAACAAGTACATCAGTTTTAATATCTCTTTCAAGTTTAGGATAAGAAAACAGTAACCCGTTTTTTATTAAACTTAAAGGATAACCCGAGCTTAGTTTCATTCAGCGTATACTTTTATGACAGGTACCTTCTCAATGTCCATGCAATGGTTTCATGTTCTTTAATGAGGTCAGTAAGAAAATCTGAGGTTCCTATATCTTCATATTTCTCATCACAATCCTTTATATATTTTCTAAGCTGGATGATTACTGCTTCATGATCTTTTAATAACTCGTTGATCATTTCTTTTTGCGAAGGATATTTACCCGGGGATTCTTTTAATGAGGTCATTTGGAGAAATTCCTGCATGGTGCCCGGTGTTTTAGCGCCGAGTTTATTGATCCTTTCTGCTATTTCATCAATAGCTTCTTCCAATACTTTATATTGTTTTTCAAAAAGCTTGTGCAATTCCATAAAACTGTTTCCGGAAACATTCCAATGAAATTTTCTTGTTTTAGTGTATAACAAGATCGCATCAGACAAAACCGATGACAAAACACTTGTGATACTCTTAAGATTTTTTTCGCTTAAACCAATGTTAGGCTTCATTTTATAGTTTTTAAAAATTAGATAGTATGGGTAAAAACTTGCAACTATTATTCCAGATTACAACACTGATAGCCCTACAAATTGAATGGCACGGTATTTTCTAAGTAGTTTTCTGTACATAATTAACTTATTTTATAACTTTTAAACTTAAAGCTTATGTTACGCTGGACAGTTATATTCTTAGTAGTTGCCATCATTGCCGCAATATTCGGCTTTGGCGGAATCGCTTCAGGCGCAGCTTCTATAGCGAAGATCTTGTTCTTCATTTTTATCGTACTCTTTTTATTGTCTTTGATATTTGGAAGATCAATTACAAAATCCGATGTCTGACAACAGGCATGATTTGATTTATTTATTTCACAATTAAAAACCTTTAACTTATGACAACAGGAACCAAAGTGTTTTTGGGGATCCTCGGTGCTGCAGCTGCTGGTGTGGCGATCGGGATGTTAATTGCTCCTGAAAAAGGAAGCGAAATGCGTACACGCATTAAAAAATCAGCAGGCGATCTGGTGGATAATCTCAGCAATCTTTTTGTAAAAGGAAAAGAAGAATTAGAAGATTTGAGCTCCACTGCAGCTGAAAAAGGCAGGCAAGCCCGTTCAGTTGTAGAAGATAAAGTAAACAGAATGAAAGAAAGCATCAGCTAATTTTATAAACAGTCCCGTGGAAGCGGGACTGTTTATCATTTCTCAAAACTGCTGCGTATTATGGAAGCACAAAATTTAAAAGAAGACGCAAAAGATATTCTTAATCACGCAGGTGATTATGCCGAAACTTTTTATAAGCTTAATCTTCTAAGACTTACTAAAAAAGTCAGTGATGTTGCTTCGGTTGTAGTAAACTCCCTTCTAATTTTTTTTATAAGCCTTTGTATTCTACTTTTTATAAGTTTTGCAGGAGCCTGGTGGCTTGGTGATGTAGTTCAAAATCGGCCCTTGGGATTTTTATTAATAGCCGGGTTTTACTTGCTGATCATATTTGTTCTCATTCTTATGAGAAAAAAAATTATTTCCCCTTTTATTAGAAACACTTTGATAAGAAAAATTTATGAAGAGAAAGATCATGTCATACGAGGATCTTGAAAGGGAAGAGCAACTATTAGAAGAATTGTTGCGCACCCAAAAACAATTGATCCAATTGGATATCCAGGTAATGAGAGATCAATTGAAACCAGCTGGCATGGCATTACAATTCTTCAATAAGGTAACAACTGTAGATAAAAGCAATTTATTACTCAATGAAGGAGCTAATAAAGCAATCGATTTTGTGTTGAATAAGTTCATATTTGCCAATTCAGGGTGGGTCACTAAGTTTATTGTTCCGTTCTTCGTAAAAAATTATTCATCTCATCTTATAGGTGATAAAGGGAACATAGTTGGAAAAATATTTTCAATATTTGGCCGTAAAAACGGAAAAGCAACTACTTCTTCAAACCTGCCGGTACCGGGTAGTAAAAATTAATTAACTTACTAATAAGGATCGTGAATGCCGGGGAAAGGGAAGTGGGAAGGATAGAGCATCTTTCTAATAAATATCTTATATGTTCAATTTCAATGACCGGATCCGGCAAATTCTGCTATTGCTCTTAATTATTCTCCTCATCTTTCTTGCACTTCGGGAATTGAAATTGTTTATGCCGGGTGTACTCGGAGCGATCACTTTATATATTCTTAGCAGAGCCAGTTATTTTCAACTCGTTTACAGTAGAAAATGGAAAAAAGGGCGAGCTGCATTTTTATATATCATTTATTATTTGTTGCTGCTCGGAGTTCCAATATTTGCAGCGGTCACATTATTAAGTCCTAAAATAAGTAGTGCTCTCAGCGATCCAACCGCTCTAATAAATAATATTAAACAATCGGTAATGCAAATACAGGCAAAAGCCGGTCTTTCTATTGTTACTGAAAAATCACTTTCAAATACACTTGATCAAACAATCACCTTTATCCCTTCATTGCTTAATAGTACGCTGAACCTTGTTTCTAATCTTATCACTATGTTATTCTTTCTTTATTACATGCTATATCATGGACGGGAAATAGAAATGACATTGTTCAAAATAATACCATTGAAAGATGCCAATACTTCGATGCTTGCTTCAGAAACCAAAAAGTTGGTAAAAGCAAATGCGATCGGCATCCCGCTTATTTCTATTATACAGGGACTAGTAGCTACGCTTGGTTATTTTATATTCGGAGTTGACGAATTTGCATTATGGGGTTTTTTTACGGGTGTGTTTGCCTTTTTCCCTGTTGTCGGAACTATGGTTGTTTGGGTACCTCTTGTAATTTATATGTATGTATCCGGAGAAACATGGAATGCTACAGGCTTATTGCTCTACAGTCTTATTGTCACAGGTAACATTGACTATGTAGCAAGAATAACTATCATGAAAAAAATGGGAAATGTCCACCCTGTCATTACTGTTCTTGGAGTTTTAGTTGGCCTAGGTCTTTTTGGGTTTATCGGTTTGATATTCGGCCCATTGCTCGTAAGTTATATCGTAGTGCTTTTCAAAATTTATATGAATGAATTTACAACTGTACCAGACGAGAAAAAAGCTGATGAAAACGCTGTTGAGCCGAGCCCGTAAATATTAAATTCTATTTTACTTATACGCACTGAATTTATTTTCTGCTTTTTTGGGATTTTTTTCAATGCTCTGTGGCCTTTTACTGATAAGTCATTAACTTAATCCTTTATTTATTCTACTAAAAAGTCCTAAGCTTGATCAAAATTATTATCTCCATTCTTTTCTTTTCTCCGATTTGGATATCTGCACAGGATATTACTGGTGTATGGACAGGATACATAAAAACTCCCGGTAGCCAGCTTGAATATGAATTAGCAATAACTAACGGTGAGAAAAACCTTAGCGGTTATTCGCTTATAATTTATCCCAAAGATGGCATCGAGAACATTGGAATAAAAAAGGCAAAGATCAAACAAACTAAAAAGGAAATATATGTTGAAGATGGAGAACTGGTATATGATAATTTCACTACACAGCCGAGAAGATCTAAAATGTTTGGCAAATTATCGCTGATATTGAAAGACACCTTAATGATCTTACAGGGAAGTTTTGATACACGATCATTAGACTTCAGGGATACCCGGACATATTCTGGCGAGGTATTTCTTCAAAAAACCGCCCGGCCTTTTTCTTCTAAAATGCTGATCACAATGGACGAGATAAATTTAGTTCACCATCTTTCCTTTAAAGGAACTAAAAAACCAAAAGAAGTTAAACAAACAGCTAATAACAATCCTAAAAAAGAAACAACAGAGGTCGTTACAAAGTCACCAGTAAAACCAACTGAAAGAAAAATTCAAAGGATCGCTGAAATATTTTTTAGCAGTGACAGTCTGTTGTTGAGTTTTTATGACAATGGAACTATAGATGGAGATACGGTCAGTATGATGCTAAATGGAAGAGTTATTGCGGAAAAGATAAAACTTACCACCAATGCTTTCAGGGTAACAATCCCTTCAAAGATCGATCAAAATGACTCACTCATGTTGGTGATGCATGCAGAAAGCCTGGGGCTAATACCTCCCAATACAGGTTTATTAATTATACAAGATGGGGCCACCCGCCATGAAATACGGTTTGAAGGTGATCTGCAAAGGAGTTCAGCGATTGTGCTTAGAAAGAAAAGATAAGCGATTAACAAATTTATTATTCTAAAACTCCCCCACTCCCGGCTGCCTCAACTTCCAATTTGTTTTTGCTTTTTCGTCATCCACTATCTTCTTTACATCAGACAACAATTTTTTTGCATCATAAACAAGTCCGTCTTTAATTGTGTACTTCACACCGCCTGCACGTACTGCTTTATTCTGCTCATTTAATTTTATGGCGCCGGTGCCGTATAGTACTTGTAAATTTTCCAATGGATTTACTTCAACAATTACCATATCCGCCAACTTACCCACTTCAATTGAACCAAGATCTTTATCTGCTCCCAATGCCTGTGCACCATACAAGGTAGCCGAACGAATTACTTCAAGAGGATGAAATCCAGCTTCACGCAACAATTCTAATTCTCTTATATAACCAAAGCCATAGGTTTGATAGATAAAACCATTATCACTTCCTGTTGTAACTCTTCCTCCCCTGTTTTTATATTCATTTACAAACGTCATCCATAGTTTATAATTTTCTTTCCAGGCAATTTCCTGCTCGGTACCCCAATTGAACCAATAAGAGCCATGAGAATTTCGGTTGGGTTCATAAAATTTCCAAAGAGAAGGCAATGTATAATCCTCGTGCCACTCGGCTCTTCTTGCTCTCATCAGGTCCCTGCTCGCATCATAAATATTAAAAGTTGGATCAAGCGTAAAATCAAGATCCAGCAGTTCTTTCATTACCGAATTCCATTTATCACTGTATGGCGGAGCTGCCTGCTTCCATAATTTTCCTGCTTCTTCAAAACGATGTTGCTCATTACTATAATTATAATTCAATGGATAATTCTGTACAGTTTTATCTGTAAACAAAGCTTCAGGTAAGCCATACCAGTGTTCCATTGATGTTAAACCGGCCTTTGCAGAATTCAACACGTTCCATTGCGCCACACTCATCTGCGCATGATGACAACAACTGCGCAACCCCAATTTTTTGTTTTCACGAATAGCAGCATCCATTATTTGCGGTGCAGCGCCAAAAAATTTTATTCCATCAGCCCCTTTCTTTGCATTTTCTCTTACCCATTCTATTGCCAGTTCAGGTGTGCTAAGAGTTTGTTTAGCGCCTTGTCCAAATGATGTGTATGCAAAAATTCTTGGGGCAGTAATCTTATTTTCAGCGCTTAGCTTTTTTTGATCCAACACCCAATTAAGTCCATTGCCGCAACTCGGGTCGCGGATAGTTGTAATACCATGCGCCATCCAAAGTTTAAAAACATATTCTGCTGGTGTGCCTTGCGCAGTGCCGCCGATATGACCATGCATATCAATAAAACCAGGAAGCAAGAACATTCCTTCGCAATTCAATTCTTTTCCGCCTTCTTTCAACTTTGGTCTTCCATCATTATTTATCGGCAATCCCGGGTTACCAACATTGGAAATTTGTACGATCCTGTTTTTCTCAACAACAATATCAACCGGGCCAACCGGAGGTGCACCTGTGCTATTGATCAAAGTAACTCCACGAATAATTAGTTGCGGCCACGGACCATCTCCATCTTTTACTTCAGGTGCTTTTTTTATTTGGGCTGTTAAATAAATACTTAAAAGACTGGAAAAAAAGATGCATACAATTCTTCTCATAACAATAGATTTACAAAAGGAAATTACTAATTAAAAAGCAACTGCAGTAAGGAAAGGATCATTCGTCGTCCGCCGGGTTATATTTCTTAGGGAAATATTTTTTCATCATTACTTTATAAGAAGGGTATTTGCGAATACTGTCAAAATCAGGATCTACAACAATATACTCATAAAGATTATATCCTCTTTGCAATGCCTGCTCTAAATAACGCAATGCATCTTCCGGTTTATTATTTTTTGCAAAACTCTGTGCTAAATAATAATAAGTAAGATTGTCTTTTGGACTAATTAGTATAGCCTTCGTGGTATAAACGATCGCAGAATCGTATTGCTTCAACTCGTGATAAGCCACGCCAAGATTCAGATTAGCTACAAAATAGTTTGGCTCAAGCGCCAATGCCCTTTTGTACATAACAACTGCAGAGTCAGGATGCTGAAGATTTGCATAAACAGTACCCAGGTTATAATAACCTATCGCATTTTTAGGATCAAGTTGAATAGCTTTATTATACCATCTTGCAGCTTCATCAAATTTTTCATCAGAGAAATATAAACGACCAAGATTATTGTACATAGAAGAACTGACAACACCTTTTTGCAATGAACGGTTGTAATAATAAACAGCTGAATCAAATTGATCTGTTTGCTTGAACACTTGCTCAAGATTTGATAAAGCTTGCATATTATCAGGATGTGCTTCTACAAGGGTCCTTAAATAATATTTTGCTCCCTCATAATCTTTGGTCTCATATAACAATCTTCCAATATTACCTTGTGCCGAAGGCATATCCTTTTTCAACGCCATTGCCCTGGTATAATAAAACATGGCGGAATCCATTTTCTTCATTTTATGATAGACAAGTCCAAGGTTATTGGCCGCATAAGGGTTATCGGGAGCTGCACTTAATATTTTTTGAAAATATGCTGCGGCCGAGTCAAGTTTATCAGCGTAATAATAAGAAAGCCCCATATTGTTTAATACAATACTGTTATCGGGGTTAAGCTCCAACCCTTTTTTAAAATAATAAAAAGCCGAGTCATAATTTTTCATTTCCGTGAACATCAAACCTAACTGGTTATAGCCCCGGAAATTTTTATTATTAAGATCAAGTGCTTTACGATAATAATAAGCTGCGGAGTCGTATTGTTTTGTTTGCGTATATAATCTACCAAGATTAATAAAAGGCGCATCATAGTTTGGATCATACACGGCAGCCTGCACATAGTATGCACGGGCTGAGTCAACCTGGTTGATCTCCTGGTAAAATTGCCCGATATAATTTGAAGTGATCAGTTTGTCAGGATAATTCTTCTGTGCTTTTTGATAATATGCACGAGCCGAGTCATACATTCTCAGATCAGTAAATACTCGGCTGATACCGTTGTATGCATTAAAGAATGTAGGATCAGACGAGAGACTTCTTCGGAAATATATCAAAGCCTGGTCAAACTGTCTTGATTCACGCAACAACCAACCCATATTATTATTTGCTGGTGCATTTTTCGGATCAAGTAATAACGCTTTTTCGTAATAAACTTTTGCAGAATCAAGATTTCGTTGCTGGAAATAAAAATAACCAAGATCGACATATGCATCGGCTCTTGAATCGTCCACTGTCAATGCTTTTTTAAAATAAACCAATGCGGAATCTTGCTTATTCTTTTTTATAAATGCATTAGCCATATTCATATATGGATAACGCCAAAGCGGAGCCTGTGCCATAGCTAACCGACCAAAATAAATGGCGCTGTCAGGTTTATTATTATCCAATTGCAATGAAGCAAGTGTATTTAAAATATAAGCGGCAGTAGGGTCAGCTATATAAGCTTGCATTGCATCTTGTATCGCCAGGCGAAGGCCCGTAGTGCTTGATCCCTTGTCAAAATACCCTTGTGCTTTAAAGAAAAATCTTTTTGCCAATAATTTTTTTCTGAAATTTTGATCATCCACTTCAGCGTATTCAATTGCTCTTTCCAGCATATCCCCAACTTCAGAAAAATCCTGGCGGGCGACTTTTTCCATTCGATCGAGGCTATTCGTTATTTCATCTGATTTATCATCTGCGTCAAGCTGCGAACGTATGCGTTGGATCGCTGAAACATCACGGCCTTCGAGATAAAGATTGATCTTGCTTTGTGCAAGATTTATGTATTCGGTTGCTAAACTAAGTTTTGCATCAACTGTATAATTACTGGTTGGCGCCAGTTTATTCATTTGCTGGTAAAGCCCTTCGGCAGAGTTTCCATTACCCGTTAAATTGAAATCTTTTAATGCCTGGTTGAAAGAATTATAAAGCTCAAGAATTGCAGTATCTGATATATTATAACTAAGAGTATAATCACTATTCATTTTAAAACCACGGATAGCAGCTGTGCCGGTACGCTTTTGCATTAAGCTTTCTGTTCTTCGTATTTGTCCTGTTAATTTTTTTGTAGCTATCCATTTTTTTAAAAAAGCAGTATCAACTTTTGAGATCACTTTCTTTTTGCCCTCATCACAACATAGAAAAGGATTTTGCTTACGATTATGTTTTTCCTGGGCATAAGTAGGAACCGTTTTGCCAATGTATTTTTCTAATTCATCAAGTGTTACAAGATTATTGCGATCACCTTCTGCATCTGCAAGTCCTGTAAGCCCATCAACAAGATAATAGGTAAATAAACCATGCCCTGTACCACCGATCATAGGATCTTCCAATGATTCCTGGCCGGCGCCTGTTGCAAGCATGATTATTTCACCAGCCTGCTTTTCGGAAATAGCGGCCTGCAATTGTTGCTGGCCCTCGCCTCCTCCCGGCAATTCATTTGTACGACAGGCATCCATTATAAAAATAACTTCAACACCCTTGCGACTAGCTTCAGCTATACGAACTTTTAAATTATAAAGTTGGATGGTGCCGGTGATCAGGTAATTGTTTTTATCTCCGGCAGGATTGCAGTCATAAGTCAGATAAAAAAACTCATCCTGGTTAATGGCATCGCCGTGACCGGCGAGATAGATATATAACCGATCGCCTGCTTTAAGATTACGATTACGAAGCCAGCTCATTCCTTTCACTAAAAAATTTGCAGCCTTTGCTTCTTCGTTTTTTAAAAAATAAATGTTGGAATCGGCCAACTTACCGCCACTTCCTGATTTTAAAAAATCCCGAAAAAGCTCGGCATCACTATCTGCAAAAGAAAGAGGACGAATGAACTTATAGGAAGATATGCCCATGATCATTGCATAAGTGCGGGGACCTGAAGGGTCTTGCGAAGTTTGTGCAACTTGGCCAGCCACATCGTTTTCGATTAGGCAGAAAGAAAGGATTAGAAGGAATGCTAAAAGGGCTCGTTGCATATATTCGGCGCTAATTTACAGGTTTTCAGTAAGACATTGAGCCATCAGTCATCGTAAAAACCCCTTTATATTTTAAAGACCACACATTACTGATTGCTGTTGACGTAAATAGTGTGCAAACAGTGGCAGACAATGACTTAAATTGCGAATCATTTAGCCGAACTATGCTGCACAAACATATTGCACGACACACTAAGAGATATGTAAAACATATAACTAAGTATCTCTATGAAAGGGATACTTTCTTCGCGACAATCGCAGTATTTGTTTTCCTGATCGTTTTAGGTTCTATACCTATTAATTTTTATGTGCTGAATCCAATGAAGCTTGCTTTAAAGGATTTTGATTTTAATGATATCGCTTATGCAAAACTTGAAAAAACAGCTGATGTCCCGGTTGACAAAAGAATTGTAGTTGTAAACACTGGCCATCTCGATCGGGCTGAATTGGGGTTTTTAATTGAAAAAGTTGGCAGCTATAACCCAAAAGTGATCGGCCTTGATATTTTCTTTGCTGGCACCCGGGAACCTGATAAAGATTCAATCCTTAGAGAAGCATTTAAAAAAACAAAAAATCTTGTAGGAGTAAGTGTGGGGGCTTGGGATAAACATGGATTTTTTATTGAAGAAAACAATTTCGATAGTGTGATCGCCAAACGTGGATATGCGAATCTCATCGGCGAAGAAATTGGCACTATTCGCTACTACTCACCTTTTGAAGAAGTTGGTCATGAAAAGTACCCTCAAATAACAACTGCCATTATAAAAGAATTTGATCATAAAGCCTATGAAAAATTGGTGAAGCGGCATAAACAGGAGGAATTTATTAATTATAAAAGAAGGGTCAACAACGATGTGCGACAATACCAGATCATCGAACCTGAAGATATGATGGCAGATAATGTTGATAGCAACCTTCTGAAAAACAAAATCGTCCTACTTGGTTATATAAATTTCGACCACAATGATGTGGAGGATAAAAAATTCACACCGATGAATGATAAGTTTGCGGGCAAAGCAATTCCGGATATGAACGGGATCATTGTACAGGCAAACATCATATCAATGGTATTGGATGAGGATTACGTTCATAAAACGCCGAAATGGGTTGCCTGGCTTATGGCGATTGTGATAGGATGGATACACATGTCCCTCTTTATCAGGTATTATCTTGAAAGTCATATTTGGTTCCACCTGGTAGCCAAACTGGCCCAGTTATTTTCGGTTATATTTTTTGCTTACGTTGGTATCTATGTTTTCGATAAATTTGAGGTGAAATTGGACATGAAGTACACGCTGTACGTAATTGCCCTCGCGGTTGATGTCATATACTTTTACGAAGCTTTTGTTGGCTGGTTGCATCGAAAATATGGATACCAGACAATTTTCGGCCATCATCACAACCCTTTGGAACACGAAAAACATCATACAAACGATCATCATAAACATGAAACTACTACACACGAACCTACCACACATGAACATCATTAACCAAAAACTTAACATGAAAAAGACAATTTATTTTTTTCTAGGAGTATTTTTTCCATTCCTTATTTCAGCGCAGGAAAATATGTTTGTTGTTTACAGTGTCAAAGGCACTGTATCTATTGTTGAAAACAAAGTGGAAACAAAAGCAAAGATCGGCACCATCCTCAATGGCAATAGCTCCATTAAGCTTGCAGCTGGTTCATTTGCCACTTTGCTTTGTAATGAAACAAAAATGTTTTCATTAAATAAAGCCGGTAATTACACTACTGCAAATCTTAAAGATTCCTGCAAAACGAATAACAGTTCTGTCAGCGCCAATTACATGAAATATATCTGGAGTGAGCTCACAAAATCAAAAGGCACCCCTGAAAAAAATCGCAAGAATTATATGGCAAATGTAGGAGCTGTTGGTCGTGGCGAAATTAATAACGTTTGGGTTGATCCGCGTTTGGATTCAGTGAACTATGTTTCCGGCACCATTCCGCTTTCCTGGAAATCCTATACCGAAGCGGACGATTTTGATTTTAAATTATATGATGACAGCAAAACAAAAGTCTTATTAGCAAAATCAGTGGAGAAAAAGCATGTAAATATTTCTGACCTGTTAAAATTAATTCAGCCTGGAAAAGTTTATTACTGGAGTGCAACAGTAAAGGGCGATCCTGAAAATGCAGACAGGAAATATCTTCGTTATGTAACGAAAGACAATTATGCTAGTTTTTATAACTCAATTAAAAAACAAGATGCTGCGGAAAGCGAAGCAGAAATGAATTTCCGTGTCGGTTTTGTACTGGAGGAGAATCATTATATAGCAGAGGCTTTTAATCATTATCAGAAAGCGACACAGCTCGATCCAACCAATTCGCTTTACCGCTTTACATTTATGTCATTCAAAAAAGATTTTGAAATAAAATAAGATATAGAACAGAGATATAGTTAAAGTCCCGTCTATGACGGGACTTTATTTTTTATGAATGGTGGATTGGATAGCTAATGATTCCTTAGTTTTATCGCTGATCAAAAAATTTTTTATGAAAAGAATTCTTACAATGGCTTTTGTCCTGTTTGCCATGTACACACAGGCGCAAATGAAAGCTGAAGATGTGAAAACGTTTACACTGAAAAACGGGATGAAGTTTCTTGTAATTGAAGACAACTCCATCCCCAATGCAAATATGTATTTATTTTATAAAGTTGGCAGCCGCAACGAATACCAGGGCATTACCGGGCTCTCCCATTTTTTCGAACATATGATGTTTAACGGCGCAAAAAAATATGGTCCCAAAATGTTTGACCAGACAATGGAGTTTAATGGCGGCGCCAATAACGCTTACACAACAGAAAATGTAACAGTTTATACAAACTGGTTCCCTTCTTCTGCCACTGAAGTAATTTTTGACCTGGAAGGCGATCGTATTTCAAGTTTAAGCATTGATCCTAAAATGGTGGAAAGTGAAAGAGGCGTTGTACTAAGTGAGAGAAGTACTGGTTTGGAAAACTCACCCTGGCAATTACTTTTTCAGACAGCACAGGGTATGGCTTTCCTTGAACATCCTTATCATTGGCCGGTTATCGGTTATGAAGATGATATGAAAAACTGGAAGCAGACCGACCTGGAAAGATATTTTAAAACATACTATGCACCCAATAACTGCGTAACTGTTATTTCTGGTAATGTAAAATTTGATGCAGTAAAAAAACTTGCAGAAAAATATATTGAACCTATTCCTGCTCAACCTGCACCACCAAAAGTGAATATTGTTGAACCACCACAAACCGGCGAAAGAAGAGTGATGATACAAAAAGATGTAGCCACTCCTTATTTAGGGATCGGCTGGCATGTACCTGAAACAAAACATGAAGACTATTATGCACTCACGATCCTTAGCGATATTCTAAGCAGCGGAAGATCATCACGTCTTTATAGCTCATTGGTAGATAAAAAACAATTAGCCACACAAGTTTTTACCAACTTTGGAGAAAGTTTTGACCCCACTTTGTTTATAATAGCGGCAGTAACTGCAAAAAATATAAATGAAAATGACCTGGAAAAAGCGATCTATGAAGAACTGGAAAAAATAAAAAAAGATGGGATAACTGAAAATGAATTGCAAAAAATTAAAAACCAGAAGCTGATGGAGTTTTATGGACAGGTAGAAACCATCAATGGCAAATCAAATAATATCGGGACATACGAAGTGTTTTTTGGTGATTATAAAAAAATGTTTGATGCACCTGCAGCCTATAATAAAGTAACTGCTGAAGATGTTAAAAAAGTAGCTGTAAAATATTTTACAAAGAAAAACCGCACCGTTGGTGTACTGAAATCAAATACGGAAGAATAATAACTATTTAAAAGAATTTTTATGAAAAGGATTCATCAGCTTTTATCATTTATCATACTGTTCACCGGGTTAAATATCCAGTTGAATGCGCAATCATATAAACTGCCGCCCTATGAAAAATTTAAATTAAAAAATGGCCTTACTGTTTATTTAATGGAGCAGCATGAAGTACCAGTAATTAATGTCTCAGTTATACTTCCTGCAGGCGCCATCTATGATGGAGAAAAAGCAGGACTTGCTTCATTATCTGCAACGGCATTAAAACATGGCACAAAGAATTTTACTAAGACAAAACTTGACGAGGAACTGGATTTTCACGGGGCAAGCATCAATACATTTGCTTCAAAAGAATCGGCTGGTCTTTCGGCAAGGATGGCAGCCAAGGATAGAGACAAAATTTTAAACCTTTTAAAAGAAGTAATATTAGAACCTTCGTTTGATGCATCAGAATTTGAAAAAGAAAAGAAAAGATTGCTGGTTAGTCTTGAGCAGCAAAAAGAAAGTCCACGTGCAGTTATCGCCTCTTACTTCGATAAATTTATTTATGGCGACCATGTTTATGGAAATATTGTGCAGGGAAAAATCTCAACAGTAGGTCCACTTACGGCTGATGATGTAAAGAAGTTTTATGCGGAAAACTATTTACCGGAAGGTTCCGCCATTTCTGTCGCCGGAGATTTCAAGTCTGCAGAAATGAAAACATTGATCACCAGTTTATTTTCTGATTGGAAAAAAGGAACAAAGCCACAAGTAAATCTTGCATCTAAACCGATACCGGTGCCTGCAAAACAACAAGTGCTGCTGATAAATAAAGATGATGCAAAAGAAACCACATTCTATATCGGCGCACCCGGCATCAGCAGAAATAATCCTGATTATGTTTCCATTGATGTGGTAAATACTTTGTTTGGAGGCCGCTTTACTTCCATGCTGAATGATGAATTGCGTGTAAATACCGGCTTAACTTATGGAGCCAACAGTCGCTTTAGCGCTTTAAAAAATGGCGGCACATTTGTGATCTCTACTTTTACTGCAGGAAAAACCACTGAGCCAGCAATTGACAAAGCACTTGAAGTATTAAATAAATTGCATTCAACAGGTATTAACGACACTTCTTTGGCTTCTGCAAAAAATTATGTGAAGGGACAATTTCCTCCCCGGTATGAAACAGCGAGTCAGTTAGCCGGTCTAATGACGCAAATGTTCTGGTATAATTTTGACGAGTCTTATATTAATAATTTTGAAAAAAATGTTGATGGACTTACGCTGGATAAAGCAAAACAGATCATTGCAAAATATTTCCCGAAAGACAAACTGCAATTTGTGATGGTGGGTAAATCAGCTGATATAAAAAAGATAGCTGAAAAATACGGGCCCGTTACGGAAGTACAGATAAAAGAAGAAGTAAAAAAAGCATTTTAAAAAATACTGACTTACTCAATAACGAATAAAAGGCTTCTCAATTTGAGAAGCCTTTTATTTACAAGATCAGTTGCTACCTTTAGCAAATACATTTTTGAAAATGATGTTATAATGAAAATACATTTCTGGAGCATCGGGAAAAATAACGAACCATATATTAAAGAAGGTGTGGAAGACTTTACAAACCGCATCTCTAAATACTATCCTGTAGCTTGGACAATTATTCCTTTACCCAAAAATGCCGGCATGATGAGTGAAATGGATCTCAAGAAAAAAGAAGGTGAGATAGTATTGGAATGGCTGAAAAAAGACGATTACCTCGTTGCCCTTGATGAAAGAGGAAAGCAGTTTACATCTGAGACACTGGCAGATTTCATTATGAAAAGAGGAAACGAAAGCGTAAAGAACCTGGTATTCCTGGTCGGAGGTGCTTTTGGAATTGATGAGGCCGTATTAAAAAGAGCTAATTATAAATGGAGTCTTTCGCAACTTACTTTTCCACATCAATTGGTAAGGTTGATATTAGCCGAGCAAGTTTACAGGGCTTGCAGTATTTTAAGAAATGAAAAATATCATCATAAATAATTTAGATTTACCGCATGGAAATATCGATCACACTTATTATTATTATTACCACTGGTATTATTTCTTTTATTGCATTCAGCAATCATAAATTAATGGATCAATTTATTTTTTATCCGCCGGCAGTTCGCCGCGGGCAGATCTATCGTTTCTTTAGTTGCGGTTTGATCCATGCAGATTGGGGTCATCTTATTTTTAACATGATCTCTTTATACTTGTTTGGAGAAGCAGTGGAAGCAAAATTCATGGAAGCTTTCGGTCAGTTAGGCAAACTTGTTTACCTCGGTATGTATATATTGGCACTGGCAGCATCAGTTATTCCGACCTATATCAATAATAAAGACAATTATCATTATCGCAGTCTTGGCGCATCAGGAGCTGTATCGGCAGTTATATTTGCCGGAATACTTTTTTTTCCGCTTGCAAAACTTGGTCTTTTCTTTATCCCGATCTATGTTGCCGGCTTTCTTTTTGGTATTATTTATCTCTTTGTTTCCGGATGGATGGATAAGCGAGGCGGAGGAAACATCAATCATTCAGCACATATTTTTGGTGCCCTGTTTGGTATTGGTTTTACGATCATTGCCTGCCAGGCGTTTTCGGATTATCCGGTACTTGAAATATTTGTCGATAAATTAAGAAATATGGACCTCAGTCAGCTAATTACATTCGGGAGATAACTGATCTTTAAAATACTCTTTGTTTGCTCTGTCACTTTAAATCTTTCATCAATTCTTTTTCCAACAACCCAAATAATTTTTTTATCCATTTCAATGACCCAGGTTTTTTCCTTTTCTGTTTTAGATAATTTCTGGTCAATAAAAAAACGGGATAACTTTTTCTTTTTCATCATGCCTAATGGATAAAAATAATCTCCTGTTTTCCATTTACGAAGGATCAACGGGAATATGATTTCTTTTGAATCAAGACAAGCGATTTGATTGGTGGTTTGTGGTTTGTGGTTTGCAGTTTGTAATCTTTCGATTTCTATCATCCCTTGTTCAAATAATACAGTTTTATCTTTTTCTTCAATGATTATCATTCTTGACTCGGCAGAATTGACCGAGCTGATGATAAACCAATGCCGATGTTTTATGATCCTGTAATTGAATGTTGGCGAGTCAAGGTATTTCCCTGAATCACTTTCAGATAGTTTTATCACTTCATCAATTTGCTTTTCTGTAAAACCAAAATCAGTAATGACCTCGTAGATCAATGCCCGGTTATTATAAGCCATTAATTGTTTGACCGGGATATGCCATTCACTTCCTTTTTCTTTTACGAGTTTCTTTTTAATATCACTAACCGAAAGTTTATAAAGTTTTTCGATCTCTTTGAAACGATTGATATTGTCATTTAAATTCTCATTCACCTGCGGATAAACTTTACTGATGGAAGGAATGATCTCATGGCGAAAAAGGTTTCTTGTGTATTTGATCGAAAGATTTGATGAATCTTCGACAAATTCAAGGTTATTTTCTTTTGCGAATTGAACCACTTCATCTCTTGTAAAACACAACATTGGTCTTCTAATATTTCCATAAGAAACCGGGATACCAGTAAGACCATGCAAACCCGTGCCGCGACAAAAATTCATCAACAACGTTTCTGCATTATCATTTGCATGATGGGCAGTAAGTAGGTACGTGTTAAATGGTGGATTGACGAGTTCATCAAACCACTCATATCTTAACACCCTCGCTGTTTCCTGGATCGACATTTTGTTTTCTTCAGCAAATTTTTCAGTGTCAAATTTTTTAATCTTAACCTCAACCTCATATTTCTCTCCTAATTGTCTTACAAACTTTTCATCTCTCTCACTCTCCTCTCCTCTTAATTGAAAATTGCAGTGAACAATTTCAAAATCAAACTTCGTTTGTTTGCATAATTCGCAAAGCACAATAGAATCTATACCACCGCTTACAGCAAGCAGTAGCTTATCTTTTGGTGAGAAAAGGTTCTCTTTTTTAATAAATTCTTGATATCGTTGAAGTAAATTCAAATTAGCTCAATAGCGATAAAAGTGTTGAAGAGTGCGACGCAACATAAGCTGATAGTAGCAGTTCTGCTGATTACACAATTAAAATATTTCGTTTATCAATCTATAACTCATACAAATAAATGTTGAACCTAAGTTTCCCCTTTAGGGGAACAAGGGGTTTAAAAAGTCAATTCCTCAAAAGCACTTCTCAACTCACTCAGTGAATGATTATCTCCTGCCTTCTTCGCTTCTTCCATTCCTTTTTCATAAACCTTAATAGCTGCATCTGTTTTGCCAATTCGTTCCAGCAACTTTGCAAGATGATAATAGCTGCCGATATACCCCGGTTCATATTCGAGTATTGATTCAAACAATTTCCTCGCCCCATTATCATTCCCCAATTTTATATACTCAAGCGCCAACGCATGGCAAAGAAAGCTATCCTTTGGATTACCCGTCAGCATCTCCTTTATTTTCTCAATTCTATCCATCTGGAAAAATTATTAATTTCTAATTATAATTATTAATTGGCACACCCTATCTTTGCTTTGGTTGCATAAACAACTATCCTTCTGACAAAAGAAATACATTCAAATGAAAATTCTTGTTTGCATCAGTAAAACGCCTGACACCACAGCAAAAATAGCCTTCACAGATAACAACACGAAATTCGATACGAATGGTGTTCAGTGGATCATCAACCCATACGATGAATGGTATTCATTGGTTCGTGCCATTGAATTGAAAGAAGCCGATGCTTCTACTGTTATTCATTTAATAACTGTTGGCACTCCTGATGCCGATCCTATTATCCGGAAAGCATTGGCACTTGGCGGCGATGAGGCTATTCGTGTGAATGCCGATAGTCATGATAGTTTTTATATCGCTTCGCAAATTGCTGAAGTGGCAAAACAAGGTGGTTACGACCTGATCTTTACAGGTAAAGAAACGATAGACTATAATGGCTCATCAATCGGCGGAATGGTAGCGGAATTATTAGACTTTCCATACGTTTCACTTGCAACAAAATTTGAATTGGGAGGAAGCAAAGCAACTGTAACAAGAGAGATCGAAGGTGGCGAGGAAGTTTGTGAAGTGAACTTACCGGCTGTAGTTAGTTGCCAGAAAGGTGTAGCTGAACAACGCATTCCCAATATGAGAGGTATCATGGCTGCAAGAACAAAACCATTAAAAGCAGTTGAACCAGCTGCCGTTGATTCGTTGACAGGAATTGCAAGTTTTGAATTACCGCCAGCTAAAGCCGGAGTGAAATTGGTATCACCTGATAATGTGGAGGAACTTGTTCGACTTCTTAAAGAAGAAGCTAAAGTGATATAAATCTGCAATCGTAAATCTGAAATCTAAAATCAAATTATGTCTGTTTTAATATTCATAGATACAAACGAAGGTCATGTTAAGAAAGCTTCTTTCGAAGCAATGACTTATGGAGCTAAAGTTGCAGAACAGCTTGGCACAACTGCAGAAGGTGTTGT
>Ga0193738_1000059_pt1 | contig 71813 bp, 106 predicted proteins | sample L2a1metaG_FD_144927 | JGI IMG/M metagenome (GOLD analysis project Ga0193738, IMG submission 144927) | Soil microbial communities from a riparian zone of the East river system, Colorado, United States - L2a1 | ecosystem: Environmental > Terrestrial > Soil > Riparian zone | place: USA: East... | reverse complement strand
GGCTATGACGATCCGACAGTGGATATGATTATTGTCCTGCGTCCAACTATGTCCACAGTGTTGTGGGTCCAGATGTTAGGGCGAGGCACACGACCTGTCTATCCTCCTGGACATAACAGCGAGACGCTAGAACAGCGCATGGCTGCGATTAAAGCCAGTGGCAAGCTCGACTGTTTAGTTCTAGACTACGCTGGTAACACGCGCCGCTTGGGGCCAATCAATGACCCAGTAATTCCAGAGCCGCCTAAGTCGAAAGGAACACGCCCAGCCCCAGTTAAACTCTGCGACGTCTGCGATACTTATGTTCACGCTAGCGTTCGAGTCTGCCCACATTGTGGTAATGAATTTAAATTCCAGATTAACATCGTACAGACAGCAAGCTCCATCAGCCCATTGAAAGGTGAATTACCAATAACAAAGGTATTCAAAGTGGATCATATTAGCGCAGCACGGCATGAGAAACACGGTGGTGGTTCTGTCTCTATGCGCGTCTCATACTATTGTGGTCTGAAGATGTACACCGAATTCGTAACCCTTGAAAACAGTAACGCTTTCGCTCAGCGCCGCGCGCGAGCCTGGTGGAAAGTAAGAATGAAATCAAAATGGAACGATACGTTGAATAATCCCGTTCCGACTACAGTTAACGAAGGACTCACTCGCCTCGAAGAGATCAACCACCCAACGCATATCCGCGTCTGGGTTAACAAGAATCCGTACCCAGAGATTATGGCTATCTGTTTTGATGGCACTGCTTTTGGAACGGAGGAGATGTCAGACGAGGTTCCGACAATCGTTTCCTCTCTGGCTACGCTGAAGAAGACTGACTTGGATACGGAAATCCCATTCTAACGGAGAAAAGCTGATGAGCTTCAAATTGAATAAGAACGAGGAAGATCAATTCGCGCGTCTAAAGACCGCTCTCGCTGCGAAACATGTCGAACTTACCACAGCTATCAACACCTATAACACAGAGGTGAACAAAGCTGTTGAACCGCTTCAAGAAATGTTACAAGAATACAATAAATATCTAAACGAATTGCGTTCATTCGTTGAGACGGTTGCAGAAGACAAACGTGGGGAATTCGAAGACAAATCTGATACCTGGAAAGAAGGCGATACTGGGTCGGGTGTCGATGCCTGGCTTAGCGCCTGGGAGAGTGCTGAACTCGAAGAAGTAACTATCGAATTCCCACCTGAGATCGAAATCGAATTTGACAATCATTCGGAGATCGATCTGCCAAGCGAGCCATAAATCGGCTTGCACCTAGCACACAGACCTGCTATGTTTGTGGTGTAATCGCTTACAACGGGGGCACCACAAACATGACGCATTGGGTTAGAAACGACGGAGGTCGCGCCGCCTACGGATATACAGGTAAGGCAGGCGATTGTGTTACTCGTTCGATTGCAATTGTCACGAACATACCGTATTCTAAAGTCTATAGTGATATGGCATGGATCAATGCCACAATGCCCAAGACTAGGGGTCGTCGAACAGCAGGTCTCCACAGCGCATTCTATGGTATTTATACCACGAGTGTTCTGTTCAAACGCTACATGGAAAGCCTTAACTTCATTTGGACTCCGACCATGTTTATTGGATCTGGTTGTAGAGTTCATTTACGGGCAAACGAACTTCCCTCCGGGGGATTGGTAGTATCTGTCAGCAAACATCTTACCGCAGTGATCGATGGGGTCATTCACGATACCCACGACCCTTCGCGTGGGGGCAGACGTTGTGTCTATGGTTACTGGAAATTGGAGAGACTACAATGGTGACGGAGAAATGAGACCATTCGGAACCACTGTTATGAATCCAACCCACAGATCTGGAAGCAGTGGTTTCACGATCTGTAGTGGGTGTGGAAAACAATACACCCATCTAGGAATCGGAAGACATTGGGGCAAATGTCCCAAACACGATAGATGTTATAAGCACGACGAGGGTCTCTGTAATTGTGTCACAGAATGTGCCATGAAGGGGAAGAGGGTCAAGCTATGAGCACAAAGAAGATGAAGATACGCCTTGCTATGCGCGAGGAAGGTATATTCTGGAATGCTTATCTGGCACTTTCTGATACCATGAACCGTGCAAAGTTGATCGGTTCCATCTCAAAGGGTGCGGTTCAGAGAGATCCTGAGATCAGAAAAGACTTTCAAGAGTTAATGCAGAGGGTATTGGCTAACGCCATCGAGGACGTTACTGGAGATCGTCCCGACACTTGGGACATTGGACCCGCACCCGAATCCGAACGATCAGGACACTCATAATGGTCGACGATCTAAAGAGTGTCGAACTACCCGGAATATGTACGACATGTGGCAAGAAATTTGATCTTGCTACCGCTACATCGAAGACGCCACATTGTGTACCCAAAGCTGGCGATTACATGCTTTGCATCGGCTGCGGAGAATGGAATATTTTGACTGCCGATCGTCAGATGCGTAAACCAACAGACGACGAGCTCATTGAAGTTGGATCAAACCCGTCTGCAAAAGAGCTTCGTATAGCATGGTCAATGCTTGATGATCTAAAAACACAAGAGAAAGAATAATGTTTCTCCTCTGGCTCGTTCTTCTCATCATATTTCTCTTCATTGCGCGTTGGCTTTTCTTGAGGTAAAATAGTACTTGCATTGAGGCGAAGATATGTGTATTAATAGTGGGGCAGTAGCAGTTCCTATCAACACTACACCAACAATGGAGTACGAAAATGCACGAAGTAGAAACAATGGCCTGGGCACACGAAGTTCCATGGCACGGTCTCGGCAATCGCGTCGAAGGGGAAGTGACCTGTGACGAGATGCTCGTTGCCTCTGGCCTCAACTGGACAGTGGAAGAGATTCCCTGTTTCATCAACGTCGATGGCAAGCAGGTACCTGTGGAGCGTAAGGCGTTGGTTCGCAGCACGGACAAGAGAGTTCTGACTGTAACTGGAATGAACTGGCGTCCTTTCCAGAACAAGGATGCGATGGAGTTCTTTCGGGAGTGGACTAACGTCGGCGGCTGTACACTTGAAACAGCCGGCTCGCTGCGCGGTGGAAAAATTATCTGGGCACTGGCGCGCGTTTCTGCTGGCTTCATACTTCCAGGTAGAGACGCTGTGAAAGCCTATATCCTTCTGGTATCACCACACGAAGTTGGAAAGGCGAGCACTGTTCGAACCACAACGGTTCGCGTCGTGTGCGCCAATACACTAGCGATGGCCGGTGGGGTTCAGGGCAAGAACGCAGAATATCGTCAGAGCCATATCTACAACTTCGACACCTCTGCCGCTAAGGCATCTGTGCAACTCGTGAAGGAAGAAGTTGCCAAGATGGAATTGGATTCCCTGGCTCTACAACAGTTGAAGATGAGTCAGTACGATACGGTCCGCGTATTGGCAGAGTTCTTTCAGCCTGCGCTGCCGAACAACACCGAGCACAACATCGAGGAACTAATCAACGAGCCGGACGCACGCTCCGCACGGCTGCAGAAAGTTCTTTGGGCAACTGAAAAGGCGCCTGGTGCGACTCCCGGCAATGGCTGGGGCGTTCTGAATGGTGTCACGTTCTGGGCCGATCATATGGCAGGCAACTCCAAAGACTCCCGCTTGTTCAATAGCTGGCTGGGCGAAGCCGGCAAGATGAAGGACAAGGTCAAGGGGAAACTGATGGAGATGGCTGCCTAATTGATACAACACAAGACAGTGCGGAGATCGTTCTCCGCTCTGTCTTTTTATTTCGGCTAAAATTGAGCCAAAATCGTCCTTGCAATCTGCGGCGTATTGTAATATGTATGTTCTATTGTAACACAGAGTAAGGAGATCCAACATGAACCAACAGACCGATCCCGCGTGGGCCGCCCCTCCGTCAGCAGCCGCCCCTGGTGAGCAGGCTCCGGATGTGAAAGCACAGAAGGAGATGGAAGCCGCAGCGAAGAAGGCAGAGAAGGAAGCTGCCAAGGCCGCCAAGGAGGCGGAGAAGAACGCTGCTGCTGAAGCCAAGGAAGCTGCCAAGGCAGCGAAGCAGGCCGAGAAAAAGGCCAAGGAAGACGCCAAGGCTGCGGCAGTGCTCGCCAAGAACGAAGCGAAGGCAGCCAAGCAGGCTCAGAAGGAGCAGGCGAAGCAGCCCGAGCAGAACGGTATCCGTCGGCCGAAGCCGGAAGGCGAGTGCGGCAAGGCGTGGGCGCTGTTCGATCAGCTGTCTCAGGCGAAAGGCGCTCCTGTCGCTGCGGCGGAAATCCGTGCAGCGATGTCCAAGGGCAGCGAGCTGAACGAAGGCAACGTCAAAGCGGAATACCCGCGGTGGAAGAAGTTCCACGGTCTGTCCGGTATGATTCCGCCGACCCCGTCGCTCGCCCCGACTGCGGCACCGCAGACGCAGCCGGCTGCCTGATCTAACGTCTCGCCGAAACCTGCCCCGGAGGAATTCGCCTCCGGGGCTACCTCCCGGAGAGAGACATGTTAAATCAACAGGCAATCGAGAAGTCGGTTGAGCATCCTGAGGGATTGCTCGACGTCCACAGCATCTTCTACACTATCCAGGGCGAGGGACCTTTCAGTGGGTTCCCCGCCGTTTTTATTCGGCTCGCTGGATGCAATCTCCAGTGCCCTGGCTGTGATACCGAATATACCCAGGGGCGACGCCTTGCACATCCTTCGGTCGTTGCAAAGTATGTGAACTCACTGAGCCTACCGAAAGGTCTCGTAGTTATTACGGGCGGGGAACCGTTCAGGCAAAATCTGACTAATCTGTTTGAGCATCTTGTAGCATTTGGACATCTCGTTCAGGTTGAGAGTAACGGAACTCTCCCTCCGAGCGATTACGAGTATTCAATATATACTCGAATCGATCATTTCCACGGGGTCCATATCGTCTGCAGTCCAAAGACTGGACGTATCAATCCAATACTTTTAGATAAGGCGCTCTGTCTCAAATATGTTCTCGATGCAGACAGTATGAATCCGGAAGACGGTCTTCCGATTCGCGCCCTCGGCCACACTGCTCATCCGCAGCTTGCTCGACCTCCCGTTGATTGGAATAAGCCAATCTATCTACAGCCCATGGATACAAAGGATCCCGCGCACAATGAGCGGAATATCAAAGCCGTAACTGAGTCTTGCATGAAGTTCGGCTATAAGCTACAATTGCAGATCCACAAATATCTTGGGGTAGAATAAGATGTGCGCAATCATGGGAGCCCTCATTTGGAATGCAACAGCGTACGAACGTCTTGATGCCAATCGTATTCTGAATTATATTGGAAATGAAAGCTTCGCACGCGGCCGCGATGGATGGGGATATCATATCACAGAAACTTATGATATCAGTAATAGGTCAACTCGTAGTAATAAATCCGTTGTTCGATCTACAGGTTGGGAAACACAACACGAATTCTTTAGTCTTAATATCTTTAGTCCAACTAAGAATATGATTGGTAATTTCCGCGCTGAGCCGACAACGGAGTTTGTACGCCACAAACGCGAATACGATCAGCAACCCTATTCGCTTAATAAGTGGAATATTGTCCATAACGGAACTATTGCAAACGATAAAGAACTGCGAACGGATGAATGGGCCACAACTGGAATCGACAGCGTTGTGATCGTTGAGCAACTTGCTGCCGCAGGCGATATCCTAGATCGCGAACTCGCAAAATATGTATTTCAACTTATCATTGGTAAACTCAAAGGTAGCTACGCAATCTTAGCAACGCACGATGATTTTCCAGATCTGATATTAGCTGCCTGCAATTACAGACCCATCTGGATCGCTAGACGAGAATATGGAATCTTTTTTGCAAGCTCACGAGATTACTTTCCAAGAGGATTAGTCCCTGAGATGCTCGAACCTTATTCGATCTGGGCATTTGGACCTAACGATACTGAACGTCTAGATATGGTACCTCTTCTGGGTAAGAAAGCCCTTGTCATCTGTAGCGGTGGAATGGATAGCGTTGTCGCTGCTGCACAGATGATAAAATATGGATATGATATTGAGTTAATTCATTTCCTTTATGGGTCAAGAGCGGAGAGTCCAGAAGTAACTGCAATTCAAAATGTAGCAATCCATTTTGGTGTTCCATCACATTTCATTCCAATGGGAATCTATAGACAAGAAGACTCTCCATTGCTTCAAGCTGATAGTAAAATCGCAGGTGGAGAAGCTGGGGCTGAATTTGCACATGAATGGGTCCCGGCACGCAATCTTGTGATGTTAGCTCTTGCAACTGCATTCGCCGAAGCTAGAGGAATCAATACAATAGCACTTGGAAACAATCTAGAAGAAGCAGGTGCATATCCCGATAACGAACCTGAGTTCATTAATCGTTTCAATGACATGCTTCCTTTTGCAGTTGGTGATGGAAAACGAGTTCGAGTTATCATGCCAGTAGGCAATCTTATGAAACATGAGATTGTTGCTCTTGGACATACCAATGGTGCTCCATTGCACCTCACATGGAGTTGCTATCGCGCAGGTCCGATTCACTGTGGAACATGTGGCCCTTGTTACATGAGACGGACCGCATTCGAAATTAATAAATTACCTGAGGTCATTCAGTACGCTAATTCAAAGGGGGAATGAATGACTTATATCTCAACAAAAACCTATGGTCATGAGATAGGTCTCTCCTCTTGTTTCAGACAATGGAAAGCACAGAGCCACTGCCGATTTCTCCACGGCTACGCTCTCTCCGTTCGTATTGAATTTGAAGCAGAAGAATTGGATGATCGCAACTGGGTTGTTGACTTTGGTAGCCTGAAAGGTTTCAAGGGTTGGTTAGAAAAGACCTTTGATCATCGCCTGTTGATTGCTGAAGACGATCCACATCGATCTGCTCTCGAGATCATGGCAAGCCTTGGGCTTGCCCAGATAACTATCGTGCCTGCCACAGGGTGCGAAGCGTTCGCACAGATGATTTATGAATGCGCTGTGATCTGGTTAGTCGATAATGGTTACTATCCGCGTGTGCGTATGCGGTCTGTTGAAGTATGTGAGCATGGTGCTAACTCTGCAATCTTTATGGAGGAACAATGAAGCTCGAAAGCAAGTTCACGTTTGGAGATGTAGTACGTATCGATGGAGGTAGTGTCAACGCCTTTGTGATAGGCTTTGCTTTCTACCCTCACGATGTAACGATTCAGGTATCGTGGTGGAATAACGGTGAACTAAAAGAACAATGGGTTGCAGAGTGGAGACTTGTTAAGGTAGATCACTCATGAAAGTATATCTCGCAGGTCCCATACGAAATGTAGCGGATCCAATTTCATGGAGACGCAAACTCGCTACTAAGATGCCAGAAGGCTGGGAAGTAGTTGATCCAACTAAGATCGAATTATTTATCGACAACGAAGACAGTGAAGAAGCTATAGAGAGACTTGTCAAGGGTGATCTTGATGCTATTAAATCATGCGATGCAGTTCTTGCTCTAATTGATATGCCTTCATGGGGGACTGCGATGGAAATATTTTACGCTCATAGCCTAATGATTCCAATCGTTGCTTGGAATCCAACTGAAAAATCTGTTGGACCTTGGCTCAAATTTCACTGCACGATTATTGTACCTAGATTTGAAGATATCAAATTATTCTTGCAAAATCTACTTGTAAAAGCGTAGCATCCCGTTTATAATTGCCACAACGGAGCAAAGCATGGCCGAGACTCTGCGCGAAGCGTTCAGAGCTGTTCTCAAGAACATCAAGGGAGAAGATGCGAATCGAGAAGGTCTAATCGAGACACCAGATCGTGTAACTAGCGCCTGGGAGTTCTGGACTTCAGGCTACGAGATGGATCCCCTTAGTGTTCTCAAGACCTTTGTTGATGGATCCGAAGGTGTAGACGAGATGGTCGTAATCAAAGATCTACCTTTCTATTCCCATTGCGAACACCATCTTGCTCCATTCTTTGGCACTGCGACAATAGGTTACCTACCTCACAAACGTATTGTTGGATTGAGTAAGCTCGGGCGGTTACTACAGATCTACTCCCGCCGCCTGCAAGTACAGGAACGCCTGACGTGTCAAATCGCTGACGCCATTAGTGAAGCACTGAACCCTCTGGGTTGTGGCGTTATAGTGCGGGCCCGTCACCTGTGTATGGAGTCGCGAGGCATCTGTCAACAGGGACACTACACTGTCACGAGTGCTCTACGTGGTGTGTTTAAGACCGAAGACTCCGCTCGTTCGGAATTTCTTGGGATGAAATAGAAATATAATATCAACGGAGAGCGGTTATGGTTATGACTAGAGATGAGATTTACAACTCTGCTATTAAGATCATTAAGATCATAGAGGAATTACCTAAACAGAAAGCTGAAACAAGAAATGATCTACTTTCTTTTTCACAATTAAGTAAACTTAGACGATTAGAACCATTGGGTTTTGGGATAGAAGAAGTTCGTAATAAGACATGGTTTAGTCCTGAAGAGTGCATTCCCGATGTAATCTGGCCAATCGATGTTGGATTAATAGTTGAGAAAGGAGGTCGTCTTGGTGATTTATTTCTCGCTAATGTCAAAACCATTAATATGAAAGAAGCTCGACCTTACGCCAGTCGGTTTAGTAAATTCATGATTCGTTTAGATTATGCTACTGAATCAGATGGTAGATTAATCTTTGGTTCAGACCTGTTTGCATGGATTAATAATTCTTGGATAGACGCTACAAAACAATTCAAAAGATTGAGAGAAAGTAACAATAGTCAAGGTCACGTTGTTAGTGCATCCATTGCAGTCGCGTTAAGTCAACGTTATGAATGGGCAATTTCACTTTCGTTTAAAGATACTCCTTCAATTCGTTTTGCTACCGATCCGACTGGTATTAAAGATATGTTTCGAGTTCGTGATCTTCCTGAGGGTAAAGATCGTCGTGAAGCGTTAATGACTTGGATTACTAATCATTGGAGACAAAAACGTCACGATCCCGATATGGAAATCTATGTTCGTAAACATCTTCGTGGAGCAACTCAATTCAATTGGAAAAATATGAATATCGAATTGACCCCTTCCCAATTCGATATTGATAAAAGAGATGCTCTAATAGTAGAACGTGAAGCTATGCGTACAGTTGGTACAGACAGAAGATCAAAATAATTGGGTCATCGGATGCATATCTATCTAGCTGCTATCTACACAAACGGATATCGCGCCGGGGGTAACTCCGGTCGCTACCAGAATTTGACCGACAATGAGAAACGGTTAGTTGATGCCGTCCCGCACATTCTAGAATCATATCATTACGTCGGAAAGCAAAAGTTTGTCGACGCCATGCGCGAAGATAAAGTACGGGTGTTCCTTGACTCAGGAGCGTTCTCTGCTTACACACTCAAGGTAGATCTTTCGGTTGCCGAATACTGTGAGTACATCAAACGCAATTTAGATATCATACGCGTCGAAGACGGAGTTGTAATGGCGTCTGTGCTCGACGGTATTGGTGACCCACTTCAGACATATCGCAACCAATGCGAGATGGAAGCTCGGGGTGTCCGTCCGTTACCTTGTTTCCATTCAGGTGAGGACGAACGTTATCTTGAGCACTATGTTAAGAATTATGAATACATCACATTAGGCGGCATGGTCGGAGCTTCATCCACACAGCTTATGAAGTGGCTCGATAGAATCTGGGATAAGTATCTAGTCGATGGCAGTGGCCGCCCGCGTATTAAAGTACACGGATTCGGAATTACTTCTATTCCAATTATGGAAGCATATCCTTGGTATAGCTGCGACTCATCTTCCTGGGTGCAGACTGCTGCGTTCGGTGGTATTCAGACACCACAATGGGGTCCGATTAACGTCTCCTCGAAGAGCCCACAGCGGCATGACGCTGGTCAGCACGCCACAACTTTGTCTTCGATCGAACAAGATGTTATCTTCAAGCATCTTGAGGATATGGGTTTTACCTACGAACGGTTGTCCACCGTTTATGAGTCTCGTGCAGCTTACAATCTCTGGTCGTATGGTGTTATAAACGCTTTGGTCGACGCAGTTAACGGTGGCATCTATAAAGGCAGAGTAAGGGAATTATTCTAGATGTTAAAAGAACTTCGTTTTGTGCAAGGCGCGGTCGCTAAGAAGGATTTTGTTCCCGCAATGACTCATTTCCGTATCGAGAAAGGAACCGTTCGATCATTCAACGGTAACCTAGCCATCTGCAGTCCCATTGCATTGGACTTGGAATGCGTACCGAAGGCTGAAACTCTAGTTCGTGCAATCTCCAATTGCGAAGAGGAAGTTGTTCTCACTCTGACTGAGAAGAAACGTCTTCGTGTACAGAGTGGTAATTTCAAAGCCTTTGTTGAAACCGTTGACACCGATGCAACACATCCAGAGCCGTCAGGTAACATTGTTCATATCGATGGATCAGCATTACTTGACTCATTCGAAAAGATTAGCGCCTTTGTTGGTAACGATGCATCTCGTCCTTGGACCAATGGTATTCTGTTACGAGGTCAGTCCGCTTTCGCAACGAACAACGTCTGCGTGATTGAATATTGGCTTGCGATCGACATCCCGTTTGTGGTTAACATTCCGGGCTCGGCAGTTAAAGAAGTGATCCGAGTTGGGGAACCCCCCTCCCACCTTCAGCTTGATAATAACTCTGTCACCTTTCATTACCCAGGTGGTAGATGGATTCGTACTCAACTCTACGTTACAGAGTGGCCGGACATCAGCAAAGTGTTAGATCATAAATGTGAACCAGTTCCAATTGACCCACGCCTCTATCCTGCGCTTGATAATCTAACTGCATTCTCAGATGACCTTACACGCATTCATATCAAAGACGGAGTTCTCCAAACCCATCTAGATGAAGAAACTGGAGCCAGCTACGAAGTAAACGGTCTGGGCATTGGAGGAATCTATCAGATTAAGATGCTTCGTTTACTCGAGGGAGTCGCTGAGACAGCAGACTTCACACGTTATCCACAACCAGTTCTGTTCTTTGGACAAAAGTTGCGTGGTGCGATTGTTGGTATGCGTGGATAAATCATAAACCCAATGGAGGATACAATGGCACTCAAGACCAAGTCAGTTGATCTCGGAACTATCCAGGACAATCTGATTGCAGCTCGAAAGAAGTTTGCAGCGGATGAGCGAGCTCTGGAACGGGCACATCAAGCGTATGATATGTCCAAAGAAGAATATTCGAAAGCAGTCCAAGAGTTGAAGGACGCAACTCGGACCGTACTGGGCTAAGATGCCGATCAATCCTGTCGAGGGTCTTTTTTGGGATGATAGCCCACCACCCCCGAAGGAAAAGATCCAACGGGAGAAGCGTACTCCTCCTGAACAAACTTGGCTCGATCATTTGCCCGGACTTGAAGAAGCCCGGGCATTTCCAGTCAAGCTATTGACCTATGAAGAACTGCTTGACATCTCTGTAAAGCAAGAAGAACTTATAGTCGACGTCGAAGTATTCTCAAACTACTTCCTCGCTGTATTTACCCATGTGGCCTCAGGTAAAGTCTTCTATCTGGATTCTACGCAATCCGAATATAAACACGGGTTGCGTTGGATTATGGCGAATTGTCTTACGATCGGATTCAATTCTATCTCATACGATCTGACAATCTGTTACTGCGTCTGTGAAGGTTTATCAACCGAATTCGTAAAAGAGATCTCGGATGCTCTAATCAAACTCAATGTAAGCCCCTATGAGATTCATCATAGGTATAGGATTAAGAAGTTCGGTGTTAATCACATCGATTTAATTGAAGTCGCTCCATTGTTTGCAAGTCTGAAAACGTATGCTGGAAGACTCCATGCAAAGAAGATGCAAGATCTTCCATTCCACCCAGATACTGTTCTGAGCGAAGATCAGATTATCATTGTTCGTTGGTATTGCGTAAACGATACTCTCAACACCCAACTCCTTCGCGAATGTCTGAAGGAACAGATCGAACTACGTTACGAATTGAGCAATGAATTCAGTGTAGACCTACGTTCGAAATCTGACGCACAAATTGCAGAGGCTGTTATCAATAAGGAACTCAAAAGAATTACAGGACGCTTCCCAACCAGACCTAAAGTTGAAGTCGGTACAGTCTATAAATATAAGGTTCCTTATTATCTTAACTTCCAATCTGACTTGATGAAATATGCTTTGAATGTTGTTGCGAACGCCGAGTTCATTGTCGACTATACCGGATCGATTGCAATGCCGAAAGAGATCAAAGAACTTCCGATTGAGATGAATGGTTCCGTGTATCGTATGGGAATCGGAGGTCTGCACAGCTCCGAACAGACTGCTGCTCATATAAGCGATAATGATTTCATACTGTTAGATAAAGACGTGACATCATATTATCCATTCATTATCCTAAATCTTGGATTGACGCCACAGCATATGGGAGATGCGTTCCTCACTGTATATCGATCCATTGTCAACAAACGACTCGAGGCAAAGCGAGCTGGAAATAAGGCCGTCGCTGAGTCCTTGAAGATTGTTGTCAATGGAACGTTCGGTAAGCTAGGCAACATGCACTCCATTATCTATTCTCCTGATTTGTTATTCCAGGTCACACTTACAGGTCAGCTAAGTCTTCTACTTCTGATCGAACGTCTAGAGCTTGCAGGGATTCGTGTTGTCAGTGCCAACACAGATGGTATTGTAATTAAGTGCCCTCGTCCTCTTCAGACTAGAATGAATGAGATTGTTAAAGCCTGGGAATTCGATACTCGTTTTGAAACTGAGGGATCTGAATTCAAAGCTCTCTATTCTAGAGATGTTAATAACTACATCGCAATCAAAATGGATGGAAAGACTAAATCTAAAGGAGCTTATGCGAAGCCTGAACAGCCTGAACAGAAGCTGCATAAGAATCCAACAGCAACTGTCTGTCTAGATGCGGTAATTAATTATCTCGTTAAGGGAATTCCATTGGAAACCACAATTCGAGCTTGCACCGACATAACGAAGTTTGTCAGCGTCCGCAATGTACGCGGGGGAGCTGCGAGGGTTCAACCCGCTGGGAACGAATATATCGGTCGTGCCATTAGATGGTACTATGCAACGGGAGTCGAGGGGGAATTAGTCTATGTTATCTCAGGTAACAAAGTACCTCGTTCTGACGGAGCTCGGGAACTAATGGTACTTCCAGACTCTCTCCCTACCGACATAAACTATGAATGGTATATTACAGAGGCAGAGAGAATACTAGTCGATATTGGTGCCACTGTAGCGCCGGCTGTAGCCCCTGATCAACAAACGGTCACAGCAGCACAGGCCAGCTAGAGAAACGCACTGTAGCGGCGGCGCTGCGGCCTACGCACACATCAAAAAGCACAGCTAACAACGAGGGGTACCAACAAATGATTCACATTGTTAATAAGGGAAAGACGGGAGAACGTGAGGTTGCAGATGCAATGAACTATTGTATCTACCTCGCAATGACAGACTTAGGTTATCCGAGAGAAGAATGTCTTAAAGGAATGTGTACCATCCAGAGGAATCAGATACAAACTGCTATTGGAGGTTCGGATCTGATTGGTTGCTACGGTCTTTCAGTCGAAGTTAAACGGCAAGAGACACTTAGTGTCAATACTTGGTGGAAGCAATGTGAGACGTCTGCAAAGCGAGACAATGCAATTCCTGTTCTTATCTATAGACAGAATAAAAAACCGTGGCGAGTCAGAACCTACATCTCAATGCCCCTTCCCGAGGGTCACCAGATGCAGGCTATTGCAGAAATCGATTGGGATACTTTTCGGATTTGGTTTACCGGGTGGGTAAAAGCCACCCTCCAAAAATAAAGCTTGCATCAACAGGCAGATCTACATATACTGTGCGGCTAACGGAGCACAAGCCTATGGCCGCAGAACGGGTGATCATCGAAGCCGAACCCGGCGAACTATTACCATGCCCATTCTGCGGTTCACCTTGTTCATTCGAACATGACAAAAGTTGGGACTTGGCATCGTGGTACGTTTATTGCCGCGATGTCAAAGATGAATGTCCAGTCGGATACACAAACTCAATCGGATACGCGCGTCGGGTTGAAGCAGCGGCGAACTGGAATAAACGCCATGCGTAGGGTTGTTCCAACGAAACTTAAGACAGCACGTCTCGAGGGCTACGGTTATCCTAAATCGGAGCTGGCAGGAGCATTTCAATTGATGGGTCCCTGCGGCGCGTCATTACGAATTATATCTAATGGTGCTGAACATCCAGATGCACACGGTTGGGAACATGTTAGTGTGAGCACCGAAAGAAGATGCCCGAATTGGGAAGAGATGTGTTTCATTAAAGATCTATTTTGGGAAGAGACTGAATTAGTTATTCAATATCATGTGCCTAAAGAAGACCACATCGACAATCATCCTTATGTACTTCACATGTGGCGTGATACTCACTTTCCGCATCCGCGCATGCCACCTGCTAGTCAAGTTGGAATAAAAGGTCTGTCTCACGAAGAGTCACGAAAACTGGGGCGGCGTATGTATCGAAAGGAAACTTAACATGAGAGACAAAGGCTGGGAGATTTGTCATGGGCTCAATAGAGAGACCGTGTCATGATTGTCCTCTTACGAACATTGGACAATTATCACCGCGTCAGCGCGAAGTTGTCGAGCATCTCATCAAAGGGCTGTCTAATAAAGAGATAGCAAAACTGATGAGTGTTGCCGAAGGAACTGTTAAGATGTGGCTACACACGGCCTATACTAAGACCGGAACGAAGAATCGAACAGCACTAGCCATGATGTTCAACGGAAAAACTGTAGTTCCGCCGCCTCCGACTGACAAATACGGAATCACTTAGATGACAGTTATGGACGTCGAAACACTCGAAACGCTTCTCACTCTCATTCGTCCAGTAACTAATGAGATAGCTAAAACTGCTGATTCGAGAATCAGTAGTGGGGGTGATTACTTTGGTGTTGCTCTCAAAGTATCGGAAGCGAGAGATCTTATCAAAGCAACTCTCATGCTCGAGGGACTTTTAATGGCAAGAAAAACGGGGCGTTAATCCTTGCCTAAGATTATCGTGGAGGGACAGCAACCATGACCCATCAGATCAACCTATCTCCAGAGACTCTTGCTGTGCTTCGTGCATTACGACTAATCCAACATCGAGCAAAACTTAATGGTCGCCAGGAGATCACACTTGGCGACATCGAATGGGCAATTCAAGAGTTGGAAAAGAAATGAGTGAAGAAGATAGCTGCAATCTGCTTATCCATCTTCAAGAGGTGGCAGCCAGCTATGCACGATGGGCAGCAACGCATCTTGCAGATAGGAATTTTGAAGATTCCATTCTATTTCAACATGAATCTGCTTTTACATCCGCCTATGCTCGCAAGATGCTATTCCAATTGATTGAGAATAGTGGCGGAGAAAAACATGAATAAACTCAAGACATTGGCAGAACTTGAAATCTGGTTTGCAGAGTTCGAGAAACGTAAACGAGAAATGATAGCTGCTGGCATGTCTAGAGAAGACGCAGACAATAAAGCCGCGACAGAAATTCGTCACCAGATTCGTCAAAGTGGGTCAGGTCGAGCACATTGACAAAACTTATCTTCATATTTGCCGGCTTCGGCGCCACTCTTATTGCCTGGGGCATAACTTTTATCGGGCGAGAACCACCGCGAAAACAGCCAATCGTTAAACAGGAGATACGCGCCACACTTCAGGAGCGATGGGGTAACACACCGAGCAACGTTATAGTCTCTCCTCCGAAGATTAATACCGTTAAAACTATTGCAATCACTCGAGAACCCATTGAAACAGTTGAAGTAAAAGAGGTTGCGCCTCAGATAGAAGAAGAGATTAAAAGACCCCATAGAAGAACTAGATTTAGACCAGCTCGATCAGAAATCTGTAGAGCTCATGGTATGCGTAAAGTCTACGTAGGAAGATATAAATGGAGATGCAGAAGATGAAATATCCAGTTGGAATAATCAGAGGCGATGGTAAGAAACAGATCGCTGTTCGTTTTCCACCCAAGTTGTTCAAGGAGATTATTGAGATAGCTAAATCGGACGGAAAGGATTTCAACGCCACAGTAGTGGGTCTCGTGACTTGTGGCAAACTATGTGTCGAAGAGAGCGATGCATTGGAGCCACGTCAATGAATCACAGAATTCAATGGGTCGACAGTAAAGCAGAGGCTGAAAGTAGACCCAATCCGAAATACCCTCTTGGCATTGATCTCGATATGTCTAAGGGCCAGAAAGAGATGTGCCTTGTCATGTTACCCTATCCAGCAAAACGAATAGGGTATTATATCATTGAATGTCCGAAATGCGACCTTCGTGTTAGTATTAGTACCGCAGGTCGCGCAGACGATCCCCGCTCAGTGAAATTAGCCTGTAAGGGATTCAGAAAATGAAAGCTGTAGATCAACTTGATACCGAAGCTATGATACGTATTTCAGAACGTACAAAAGAATTAATGGTTGCGAGATCCAGTGTTGATATCTTAAAATGGATAAATAAAAATCGAGATAAGGTAAGATTACTTGGTGAATGCACCTGGCTTGCTACTCGTGAAGAATTAGAAAGATAAGAAAATGAAACGCTGGATCATCATAAGACACATCAGATATTTCTATCTACTTTATCAAGTCAATAAACATTATGAAATGTGGATGAAGTTGGGCATGTTACCTGTTCATATCGATAAAGATTATGATCAACTAGATAAGATCTGGAGTGGAGAAGCGTGAACATTCGCATCCCGACTCGAGTAAAGAAACTTGAGGAAAAGAAACGTATTTCTTATAGCAGAAAAGATAAGAATGGAGAAGCAATAACTATAATGGAAAACTTAGGATGGTTTGTACACTTCGAGGGAAGCTGGGAAGCTCTCTTTGTTGGGTACGAAAAACCAGAAGGTCTCGAGACAGGTTCTGAGGTAGATATCATTATTCAACCTCGAAAGGCTCGCCCTTGACATCCACTGCGTAATGTGCAATAATGTGTTACCGTCAAGCTAAACGGGAGTAAGCAATGAATCTCTACTACATAGATGCCGGAGAGAAACGTTTCTTTGCCAATAAGACAAACGCTCACAATGCCGCCCAGAGTGTGGCTGATAGAGTTCAACACGAAGTAACTATATCTCGAATGTTTATTGCAGTCGATCGAGATAATATTGCTCGTCTAGCTAATTCAGAATCGGGATTCAGTCAATTCGTAGGGCGAGTCTGCATAGTATTACCTAGAAAGCGCCCGAAGTTAAAGATGAAAAGAATTGCCGCAACGCTAATGTTGCTCACAGCATTTCTGCTGCCGAACCCTAGTGAGGCAGCCAGCTGCACTACACGCCGTAGTGGTTCAGTGAGCATCACAACCTGCGACGGCAAGGATTTCTATTCACAATGTCGTAGTTACCGTTCAGGGAGCGTCGTCAAGACGAGTTGCAGATGAAAGATATCGAAGTCAAGTGGGACAATTTAGGTAAAGAATTGCAGACCACGCCAAATGGTGCAGCAATTCTGCGTATGTTAATGGGGCATGGTATCACCCACCTCGTCAAGATGGATAACGGTCTCAAACAATCGTGCAGCATAGAGATGGTGCTCGACTATTATCATAAAGTATAAGCCGGTGACAAAAATGGAATTCGACTACCGACCTTCCGGTCCTGAGGTCGAGAAGGCTGATCATTATGACGTCACATTTTGTGACGACCCAGCAATTGGTCTTCACATCTTTTCTTATCGCGCGGATGGAACAATCATCTGCGAGACAACTTTATCTGTAAAGGCAACATTAGACCTAGTCAAGTACTGCATACCCCATCTCTACGACAAAGCAACCAGGAGATCTGAATGACTGAGAACCAAAGAATCGCTAGCCTGACTACTGATGCAGTTCGAACATCTGCTGACCGTATGGTTGCGGATATCAAAGCCGTGGTCGAACAATCGGATAAGATGGCAGAAGCTATACGCCAGATAGCTACTAAATTCGAAAACGATATCGGCGCACGAACACTCGAGATTACTGACGTCATCGGATCCTATGTAGCGTTCTGTGGCAAGACCGCTGACCTATTCAAAGGTCTGCAGACCCCTGCATCCATACCGAATGGCAACGGGCACCCCGATAGAGGACATTGGGAAGATGAGATCAGTAAAATCCGTTCCATGTTACCTTCACAAGTAGACGGGAGATAAACAAGATGACGTTCGAGGAATTCAGCAAGGCCAATCGTACCCGTTGCGAAGCACGGGATGGTTTTAATCATCCGCTATCTGGTTGGTCAACCAGCGACTGGTTCGTTGCGATCATGGGGGAGCTTGGAGAGGCGGCCAACATCGCTAAGAAACTCAATCGCTCGCGCGACGGCATTCCTGGAAACAAGGAAGCTGACGATGTGTTACGTGCGAAGCTGCGCAAGGAGATTGGCGATACTGGTGTCTATCTTGATCTGATAGCACAGTCGCTCGGTTTCCAACTTGGCGAAGCCATGGTTGAGGTGTTCGATAGTAAGTCAGTCGAGATTGGATATCTGGAGAAACTCAAATGACCCCTCCCTGCGAGAAGTGTGCCTGCCCCTGTAATCTTCCCCCGAACGACTACGGGGAACTCATCTGCAAATCGTGTACCGAAAATGCAGAAGAAGCCGCGTACGATCGCCACATGGAATCCTTCCACGACGGTGGCGCTACACAGTGGAAGACACTTCAGGAGCAGCAAATTGATCTGTGGGGATTGAAGTGAAAACGGAGTCTCCACTCGTAAAATCAATTCAAGCTGAGGCAATACGAAACTCCAGTAAGGGTATCGCCGGAAGCACGACAGGAAAGGCTACACGGGGCAACGTGGCCTGCGCCTACTATCCAGCATGCAATCGGTTCGCTTGGTTCGTCAACGGTGAACCGGAGACTAAAGCCTACGCTACTCATCTTCTGATGGGTACTGTCTCAAGGAAGAAGTCATGAGGCCTATCGGGCACACCCAAATGATGGTGTTGAAGGCGCTCAACGTCCACGGGTCGTGGACTACACAGTCGGAATGGACCTGGATGGGTTACTCCGACATGCGAAAGACCCTCGAGACGCTTGTAGTGCGAGGGCTTGTGATCAAAAGAAGAATTCCGCAGAAAACCAGTCAGTGCAAGAAAAGCTGGATAATTGTCTATTCACTACCACCAAACAGTCTGGAAAACAAATGACCAAGAAGTACACACCTACAGGAACACCCCTCAGTGCCCACGAGAAGGAAATTCTCACAATCCTAATGGAGGAATGTGCTGAGGTTATCCTAGCCGCCTCTAAATTGATTCGCTTTGGGAAAGAGAATCGGCCAGACGGCATGGCAAACGTTGATCATCTAAGTATCGAATACGGTGAAACTATTTACATCGGAATGATGGCCCACAAAATGGGTCTGATGCGGACGACCGCCATGGATAGCGGATGGGATGGTAAGCAGGCTAAATTAGAACGTTTCATGCAGACTGTCTGGGATACCAAATAAAAGATACCAATCACACAAGGAGACTAAGATGTACAAGTCCTATCTGTTCAAGACCAAAGACCCCGTGATCGATCTGTTGCGCACGGCGCTGCAATTCGAAGCGGAAGCCCAAGGCGTCAAGTTCGGCACGGTGATCGCTCAAATTTCCAAGTCGAGCGGCGTGACGAACACCACACTCCGCAATTGGTTCTTCGGAGCCACCATTTCACCGCGTTATTGTTGCGTCGCGGCCGTCGCCAATTCGGTGAGGGCAAGCTTCCGCATCGGCGAGCGCAAGACAGTCAGGCGCAAGCCCAAACTGAGGTTAGTCGCATGACACAGGAAGAACCCCGTGATAACTAATCAAATAATCCAATTCCGGCTAATGGAGATGCCGTGCTGTCATCTGATGCTGTGTTGGGTCAATCCGCGCCTTCCGAACTATTGCCCAGAATGTGGTACCCATATCTTTCTGAAGCTTAAGTCAGGTGAGTACACACGCATCAATGATAAGAATGCAGTACTTAGAATGGACTCGGATAAGATATGAGTAAAAATAGAGGAGTCAGGGTAAAGAAAGTTAACGGGGCGTAGGAGGAAAAATCTATGACTGGCCTTGGACGTCAAAGAACTAAGAAAGCTATCAAGAAAGGTTTATCTCAGAAAGAAAGATTAAGAAGAAGGACAATCGAATTCAATAAAGATTACCTTGAACTTGTTAGATATGAGAATGAAACTAAGCGTAGAAAACAAGATAAAGAAGATGATAAAGAGGGGCGCTAGGGGGCTTGTACAGCGGCGCAAATTGCGCCGCACCCCCTATAGCGGCTACAACTAGATCTTGCTGTAGCCGCCCCGCACGCGGCCTGTATAGCGATCAAAAAGTAAGCGCAGCACGCTCCCGCAGTGCCGCGCTTACTCAAATGTAACCTAGTTCAAGGCAAGGGTTGTGGGTAGTCTGCTGGTAGAGGGATCGGCACCGTACAGCCACCGGGCCGACAGATGATCTTCATAGTGTGGTTCTCCTTTCGTTGTTGTGAAGTTCGGGTGGAACCCAGTCTCTCCCTTCGCGATACCAACCTAGATTAACACGAGGGGGTGCATCCACTACTTCTTCCTCTATCAGAGGCAGAAGGTATTGTGTTGTCGAAGTAGATAACGATACCACACGATTGTCCCTAAGTATCACCCGCATTGCTTATCTCCGTTTCAACACCCTTTGCAGATCGAAGGAGGTGCCGGTGGATATGGAGGCAGTGGTGGCACCTTGCTCCGATCCATTCCAATATAGGGATCGCCTATTGGAGGCGATTCCCTCTCAGCGTATAGGGGATCCGAATACCGCGATTCCGAGAATGCCGATCAGAACGAATAGAATGAGCCAGGAACCGAATGGAGCCCACGGATACTGTTGAGTTCTCCAAGGTCCAAGACCAAGTATACCGAGGACACCAATCAGAACGTAGATCAACCAGAACCAGATATTCGCACCCATGACGTTCTCCTATCCTTTGGTTCCAACTTGCTGACCGTTGACGTAGATCAGCACCTCGCCCGAGACCTCGATATCGACCCGGGGTAACGCAGCCTGAATCGGAGGTTGGGTTTCCTCACCCTCTTCTTCATCAGTAATTGGACCCCCAAGAACGGTAGCAATAGCATTGCAGATCGCATCAAGACTGCCACCATAGATGTTGCAGTCAGCCTCACTGTCTACAAAGCACACCTCGATCAAGATCGCAGGCTTCGATGTATTGTTGAGGAAGTAGAGATCGGTGCGCTTCTTCGCACCACGATCAATGAAGCCACATGCGGCTATGGCGGCGCTGACCTGGCCAGCGAGTGCCGCCTGTGTGACGTAGAGAACCTCAGTTCCCACAGGGCCTTCGCGTTGTTCGAACGCATTGAAATGAACTGATATGTCTAAATCGCGTTGTTGCGAATTATGATACTCAACAATGGTATCGAGATTGGTACTTTGATCCTTTGAAGTGTCGTCGTGGAAAATATCGACCTCAACACCTCGATTATCTAACTCGGTGGCAAGTTGCTCGACCACATGTCGAGCTTCATCTACCTCATCGATAATACCGCTTGCTCCGCGCACATACTTACCATGCCCGGATGATATAACAACTCGACCGTAGGCCATAGGATCCTCCTATTTGTCTTTCTCCAACATCTCCTTACGTCGAAACTCATTGATCTCTTCAGACAACGTCACAACTCGCTTGCACAGATCGGTTAGCTCGTCGCCATCTAATGGTCCAGGTGCGCGTAGGCCAAGTAGTTTCTCCATGCGACCGTCTAAACCATATACGACAAAGACACTGTGGCGAGCCTGCTGCGCCCCGTAGCGATGTCCCTCCAACACGATGCAAGGAACATGCTGATCTAGAATGATTGCCGACGACATGAACTCGCGCCGAAATCCTATATCGCTCATAAAGCGATAGGCGAAGTAAGCCGGAATGGCAATAACAACGATAAGGAACAGGATTAGAATGTTGGTCAGATTGAGTGATCTGACTATTCCAAAAGCCTGTTCCAGCTTTCCGTTGTTCGTCATTCGGTAGAAGTCAATCCTTCGCGCGACTTCGCCATCATGGCGATGTACACTGGATTTTCTGCCGGCCACTGCGCAGGCGGAAGTAGAGCTGGATTTGGAATCTCTTCTCTCACAGTTGCAACCGGAGGCTCAGGCATGTTTTTGATCTCCGGTTCCCATGGACCGGGGAAAGGAGGCGTCTTGCTCTCAGTCATTTTATTCTCCTGTTATGCTAGGAATTGACCACCCGAACTTGCACTGCCTGGGGTATTACCTGGACACGGATGCCCGTTCATGTTAATGATGGCATTCTCAGCAACAAAGTATTGAATTCCAGTACAGTTGCTGACAAGTACATCAGTGCCGCCCCAACTCATAACACCGAGAGACGTACACCAGAAGAATACTGCACCTGCATTCATACGAATGTTTGAGAAGTGCCAGAAGCCTGTCTCTCCAAGAAGAAGATAAGTATGTCCAACCGAACCGTGACCGTAACAGACAATCGCTCCACCCATTATATGGTTGTTGCCAAGGAAACGATTGTTACCCTTGAACTGAGCAAACTCTCCGTCTGCACAGTCAACGAAACGTGAACGCGGGTTATCGACCAACATTTCGAACTGACAATTGTTCACAAAGACTCGAGATCCCATAGCACGAACACCTGCCATAGCGTCTGGTCCTGCATGAGCCATCTCGAAAGTGACACCCAGGAATGACATGCTCGCAATCGATTCCATCCACATGCAAGAATATAAATCGATGTGCATAAATGCAGATCGAATTCGATACGAGCCTGGATTGTTCTGATCTCCAGTTAGTGATACAGCACCGCCGAATGCACTGATCGAAGTACCGTCATAGGTTCCCGGGATACCAAGTCGCATATTGATCGAGAACAAAGGCGTAGCCGCATAACGTGAACCAACCGCGTTCCAGCAGCCAGCAATAGTACGGAACGCCTTATCGGGCGTGTTCAGCGTACCATCACCGGTCGCATCATTTCCGTCAGTGCGAATCCAACAGTCGATGCCGCCTTTGACTAGCAATGGGACCTGACTGGCAACCATTCCGCAGACGTAGAAGTAACCATTGAGATAGCAGATAATGTACGGGATGCCTGCGCGCAGATCAAGCCGTTCGAGATGCTGCCCATCGTTGCGCAGAAGATATACTCCACCCAGACCGTTGATATTGATTGTAACAACAGCTTGGTTAGTTGTCTCAGGAACAACAGTCAATGTCATGAAATTGTTGTAGCGTGTGGCTACCGGATCGAGAGCAGCCGAATAGTTATTCGGCCCTCCTGTCATATATGTCGATCGAGGCAATCCGCGCTGATTAATATATCGCACCGCACGTTCGATGTGATCAAGACGGGAGCAGTCGTATTGCAACTCTCCCTTCATAATCAGATTCATATCTTCAGCTAACATCGCGTTAGCTGCGGCTGGATCAAACCGTGGCTGACAGCGACTGGTGCTGTACCACAGTTCATTACATCCAGCAGGGGTGTTTACGTCAATACTGTTCTTGGCGTCTGCTGCTGGAACGCCACTGTCTGGGAACATGGGCATGGTTGGTTACTTCCTTTTGTCAGCTGCGAGCAGCCAGTTGAGCTTCTAACGCCTCGACCTTGGCGTTAAGTTCTTTGACGGCATTGATCAGAGCGTAAGTCAATGCACTTGAATCTATATCTCGAAGATCTGAGACCAGAACTCCATCAATCATGCCTGGATTTATTACAATCATCTCTGGCATAATCGTTTCGACATCTTGAGCAACAAGACCTATAAATTCTTTATCAGCAATTGCCACCATATAGTGTGGACTGTTTCCATAAGGAGCCGCAGGGGGAGTTTGCGGCGTCGGCATGCGATTATGATTTTCATCAAGATCGACATGATGCTCTGGTGTTCTGGCTGTATCATTACCTCTATATTTGTATCGAACTGGCTGTATCGAAAGAATCTGAGTAAGACCGCCTTCGTAATTTCCGAGAACATTCTTGATGCGTGCATCAGAAGATGCAAACCAGGCACCACCCGCAGGCTTATAAGCCTGGTTTGACCAAGCCTGAACCTTTGCGCCATTGACCCACCACATAGCATCCAAAGAATTTCCATTTCCGTCGGTGTTACCCATTGCCATATAAAAATCCGGACCTTGAGTAGACCAAAGCCCAAATGACGAACCAGTTGAGTGAAAGAGTTGAACGCAAGGATTATTATTAGCGAACATGGAGAAACGGCCATAGTTACTGAACATGTGACCGTTGAACGTCGACGAGCTGGCACAGACAATCGTATTCATACGCATCTGGCCAGAATTATCCATGTCTCCAACGTTTGAGATATAATTCGTATCTGTACGCCCCGCGACTCCAAGATTTGAATTAATCTGAAGTCCACCCGACATCGTGTCGCCGGTTATATTGACGTAGCGCGCATCAGCATCACCTTGGCTAATTCCACTCTGAGCAGGAGGAGGAATCGCAGCAATGGCCTGATCGACGTATTGTTTAGTCGAGGCATGCATCGGATCGGTCGGAAGCGCATGCAAGGACAGATAGCCTGTCATCGCATCGCCGGTAATGTTAACATATCGTGCATCGGCAGCAGCTTGACTAATTCCAGGTTCTTCCGGCGTTGGAAGCATCTCAATAACCATATCAACATATCTTTTATTAGCAACATGGTCAGGAACAGTCGGTGTGAACGGATGGTAGAGAACTCCTTTCATTAGATCGCCGGTGATATGAACAAAGCGAGCGTCAGACTCCTCCTGACTATAGGAAGGAGGAACTGGCTTTGCATCCCATCCATATCCGTTCCACTTGAATTCAATCTCTGTGAGCGGGTCCTTGTAGACCTGGTCCAGAACTGGATTAGATGGAAAATCAATAGCCATGATTAGATGTCCTGTTTCGGTCGTTCGTCTGTTGTCGTAGTAGCCTGCGCCTGTAGCATAGCAACGAAAGCATCTGTCATAATCTTCATCTGTAATAGAAACACTGCAAAAGTCTGTGGATTAAAACCAGATGAGATTGCGTGCAAAGCTTCTGACGCATCTTTAGCAACAGTAAGCGATGCTGCTATACCAGCATCGATACGTTCATTTGCATCCCGTTGCATCACAAGCGGAGGGGTTGGTGCAGCAGGATCAGGTACTCCACCTTCAGCGAGCCATGTTTCATAAGCCATACGATCCGCGTTATGAGGATCAGGTGGAATATGAGCACCGTCGCTCGTGCGAATTATATAATCAGTTGTAGTGAGTTGATATTCACTCATTGCAGTCTCGCATCGAAACACATGGGATCGGATGATAGACCAGCCGGCCCTTGACTCGGCGCACTGGAATTAACTAGATTACCAAAAGACACACGCGCACCCAGTCTCGATATCTGTGAATTAACGATCGTTGCAACACCAGGAGGCGTAACTGAGCCACCGATATTAGATAATTCCATATAGACATTGTCACTAGACGAAAGAAACAATGTGGGTGCTACTCTTTTCTGAACTTCAAATGAACCAAAGACTTGTGCTGTGGTGCCACCACTCCACGCTCCAGTCCAACCCGAGCCACATTTCTCATAGTATCGTTTGCACAGTTGCCATTCTTCAGACCAAGGACGGACAAGCAGATGTGTATACATTGGAGGGATATTGCCTGGAACCAGCATAACTCCACTTATCACTGTCTGATATGATACATCAGCAACACAATTAATATGTGATCCAGACAATGCAAGATAGATTACGAGCGTTGCACCTTTTGTATCATCAGTAGGCCACACTCCAATTGTACACGGAGCAAAAGTACCAGTAAACCACTGAGGGACATTTGCAGTTGTCACGTTTAATGTGACATCTGTTACAGCTGAGTTATCACCACTAACCAGTCGCATTAATATAGGTCCCGCTTGTGGAAAACAGCCACGGAAACAAAATGATATAGGTGTAGCATTTGCTGTACCTTGACGCGCACGAGCGATGCGGGCCCCTTCAATTGGTTGTTCAATAAGAACGTAATCACCTCCCATTGATGGTTGTGCAACCGTTATACCAATCAGACAAAATCCATAACGAAATTCTGGGACCTGTCCGAGAGCTTTTGTCTGCAGTGCAAATGCAGATACTCCTGCTTTATTGATCCTCCAACCATCTGCGAAATAAGTATATAGATTTCCACCACCAACAGAAATTCCACCGGTTCCGACGAACTGGTTCATATCGAACCCGCCGTTGATGAGTATGTTACTACTCATATCAATCGTAGCGGGAGCAATCTGCTGTCCACGGCTTTCTATGATTCCAGTCTCACGCCATATAAGAATAGGTGAGTCGATAGCATTACCGGCATCATCAAAACGAATAAGATTGAAATTCGATCCTTTATTACTTGTACTCTCCGCTTGGGAGTCGCCAAGGTTCATCGACCAGCGAAAAACTCCATTGCTCTGACCTACAACAGCACGGGCATTTCCAGACTGACCGTTAAGCCAGAGAATGGATTGTGGTTTAGCAATCGTAATCTCTCCGCTGAACATAGCAGCACGAGTCTCACGATTGATATTGAGTGCCTGACCTATGTAGTTACCATCATTCTTATAAGCATGAAGAATGAAGCTACGACCACCTGCACCAGTTGCTCCTCCGCTCTCTGCGTCATTGCTGCCAAGTTCCATGTTCCAGCGTTGCGCCAATGCCTCACTCATTCCAATGATCGACATGCCCTGCCCAGAGGCAGATGCTATCAATCGCAGGGATGGAGACGCCTTCTGAATTGTCAAATCACCACTCAACGTACCGCCAGTGAGTGGTAGAAATCCAGCACCGACAGCACCGTCGACATATTGTTTGGTAGCGATACCAAGAGGAACAATTGGATTTCCGACAACAGTAGCAAGACCACTTGATCGTTTAATACGAAGTGGGTAATTGATTAAGGCACCCGCATCATCAAAACCGCCAAGTGCAATATCTGAACCAGCATTGGCACCACTCTCTGCGCCTCCATCACCGAGCATTAATTGCCAACGTGCTACATTATTAATACGAGCAAAAATCTGAGGTCCTGTTCCAGGTATTCCATTTAATGTGAGTGCGGGACTAGCTGTCGCTGTCGAGATAGTAAGATTACCACTCATCATATCGCCGGCCACATTGACATAACGAGCGTCGGCTGTAGCTTGATCTAGACCGCCGCTGCCTGCGTTGGAATCAACATACTGCTTGGTCGCAATACCGAGTGGTACAGTCGGGTCTCCCTTGACCGACAGCAGCCCAGTGACTCGATTGCCGACTAGCGCGTGACCTTGAGCCACACCTGCGTCGTTGTAATACGTGACGTAGAAATCGGCAGCAGGTGTGCCGGCAAGCTGGACGCACCAGCGATCAATGGCATCGCGCTGACCGAAGATATTGGGTCCTATCGGATCGTCAGCTGCCTTAGTGATCTTCAGATCACCTGTCATCGTGTCGCCTGCAACGTCGACAAAGGAGGCGCTCGGGTCTCCTGCTTTCGCAGCCCATCCGTAACCGTTCCAGAAGTATGTCACTCCGCCGGAGACATACTCTTCCCCAAGTGCTGGCGATGGAGGAAAATCAAACATTAGATTCCCGTTGCCGTTTCGAGTTGTTCAATACGAGTCATCGCTTCTTGAAGTGCCTTAGTCAGAGCAGCAATCACAGTCATCGGATCGGGTGATTGTATTGCGTTAGGAGCATCTTTGACGGCAGTCGCTGCACTTTCGATTAACGTTTCCTGAAGCTCGTGCGCAACAAAACCCCATCGTTCAATCTCATCTCCTGCAATAAATGGTGTTCCTGTTCTCTGCTCCATTTCAACTTGAGAAACAGGAGTGTAGTCTCTGTGGGTATATCGGATCGGTCGCAATCCTTTCACCGTATCCCACATACTGGTGAGATCAATGATGTCTTTCTTAATACGATAGTCTGATCCACCTACTACGTTGCCAACATAAGTTCCACTAATGTAAAGAGCACCGCCTGGCCAATTAATTGCAAAGGTATAGGTAGGAGCAGCTCCTCCAGTATTACATAAATAACCTTGAACTGAAGATATATAAGTATCAGAATTGATGTACCCTCCTGCGACACTGAAACGAGGAGTGAAACATGTCAACTGATGATCATTCTGAATCTGAAAACGAGCACAGTAATCTTCACTGTGACCTGCATACCTGAAGTCCATATACTGGACTCCCTCGATAGCTGTCACATCTATAATGCCACCCGCTGCGATACCGCCAGAAGTTCCGGTACAATTTCCATTAACATTTCCATTGAACGTACCATTGAAAGATCCAGCGTAGACCGCATTACCCTGAAAACTAACCGTACCTGCAAGATCGATCGACATACGCACGTTAGTCGAAGCATCACGAATGTAATACGCACCATCTGCCTGTGGCCCAGTGTACCAGGTACGCGTACCAGTTACCGTCTGTGCCAATCGTGCGTGAGCACCGTTTACCACAGTCTGCGAAAGACTGTCCTGTCCAGTGACATTGACAGCAGGTGCAGTCAGACCACCGGTCATGGTATCGCCGGTCTTTAGAACAAAAGACCCAACTCGCGCGTCGACATATTGCTTTGTGGCGACGCCTAATGGAAGCAGAGGATCGCGGGCAACCTCGACCGTGCTGTCTGCACGTTTGATTGTCAAGGGGTTATTGATAACAGTACCAGTATCATCACAGGCCTGAATATAGAAATCTGCTCCGGCCCCATAGGCCATTAGAAGATTCCAACGCGCAGATCCACCGCGCATAGCTGTGAGGTACGCTCCTCCAGCATCAATACCATTAACCGTGATCTTCGGAACGGATTTGTCAATACGTATATCACCGTCTGTGGTAAGCAGACCTGTCTTACGAGAAATGTTAATTCCACCGATAGCGGTGGCCGCATCACTATATCGAACCAGACTAAAATCAGAACCAGTATCCGCCCCACCTTCAGCTACATTCAATCCGAGATTCATACGCCAACGAATTAGACCATTATTTGCTCCTTGAATGTATGCCGCACCGCTAGTCTTATTCAATGTAATGAATGGACTTGCAGAAGTAATGTTTAAAGGACCGGACATTGTATCGCCAGTCTTAAGGACATACGATCCGGTATCTACATGACTATCAACATATTGCTTTGTTGCAACTCCTAGAGGAACTGTGGGATCTCCTTCAATAGTTATAAGACCAGTCTGACGACTAATCAGGAGAGGATTACCTATCCTACCTCCAGAATCATCATATCGAGATATTCTGAAGTCAGAACCTATATTACCACCCCCTTCGACAACATTATCTCCTAACACCACAGTCCAACGTGACAGTCCGTCTTTCAGTCCCCGAATTTGAGCGTCAGGTACTCCAACTCTATTCAGACCAAGCCCCGGAGTATCTTTCGAGATGATTAAATCACCCGTCATAATGTCGCCGGAGGTGTTAACAAACTCACCTCCGGTACCACCGGTATCATCTTCCATCGCAGCCCAGCCATACCCGTTCCAGATGTACGAGACACCGTTAGACGTGTATTCCTGGCCGATAGAAGGTGATGCAGGAAAATCGAACATCAATTATACTCGCCGCTCGACTTCTGTTTTTGGATGCGCCGCTCCGTTCGTTTTGATATTCTGCTCTGCCTGTTGCATCGAGGCAATGGTTGCTCTCAACACAAGAATCTGCATCTGCAGATCACCAATAAGTAGTCGAACATTCTGTTCGACATATTGACTAATAGCCTGTTGCTCTTCGTTCATTTCTTACTCCGTTTGAGTTCTTGAACTTCCTTAGCCAACTCTTCGATTGCTTTTTCTATCACTTCTATAGGACTAGGTGGTGGAGGAGGTATCGGTGGAAATGGTACATCGACAATTGCACCATCAATATACCGTGCAGACCCTTGTTTAGCAAGTAATTCTTTCCACACCTCCTCTGTGATCTCAATAGCTTCTAACGGTATCTTTGCGCTACGAGCATTCTCATTTACAGGTGGATAGATATCGCTCGTATAGAAACCAACAGCTCTACCTTCCTCGTCAAACACTCCATAGAAGCGTAAGACGGGATCTGCCATTCCTGACGGGGTCTCAGATTCGTTCATCAATATCCCCACGCTATATATCTATATTCCTGAGTAGCTACTCCGACAGCACCGCCACTGTTAATGTATCTTGGTTGAAAGAAAAATCTACTAGGTTCAAAAGCCTGACTATTACAAGTAATTGAAGAACCATCTCCCAAAGCCGCTACACCTGTTACAACAACACCGATGCACAGATTTGGAAATGCTACTGGAAACGTAACCCATCCATTACCCATACTAACAGGACATGTGCCCATTACGTACATCATTCCACTAGTCAATTTGAAATAGTTGGAATTATTCGGGCACACACCTTCATGGAATACTTTATGCGCAACACCTCCCATACTCCATCCGCCAACCTTCCAAAATGTATCAGTATCAACACCAAAATTAGCAGCAAATGATCCAGGTATGTGGAAAGCCATAAATGCTGAGTTACCTACGCCAGCAGATTTAACTTCTAGTGCATGATATCCAGAACTATTAGCAATTAATCCTGTACTAGAATTGATTGATATCTTACCATTAGCAAGAAGCATTCCACTCATTGTTACTTGAGGGTATATAGTTAAAGGTGGGCCATTCAGATACATAGCTCCACCAGAAGACTGCAGATAACAGGTTGCTGTATTACCAAGATAGATAGTACCGTCAGCTGTATTATTATGAACCCAAAGAGCTCCTGAAGCAAATGTCGCAGTAGGACCGACGTAGAGGCTGCCTCCTTGAAGCAAGAGCGTTCCTACTCCGGCATTAAGATTTATATCACCATTGGTCCAGTTAAGCGAAATCGGTGTTCCGACAATAGCAGATGCATCTGCATTATAACGATAAAAATTCATGTGGCCTTCGCCAGCATCGCACCAGCGTACAAGCCATTTAGCTTTACCTTCTGAATTAAAATACGACTGACAAACATCGCTAGCAATTGCTTTTGCTAGATTAAGAGACGTGCTTTGACCGGATGGTCCATTAAGATTTGTGCTTGAACCCCAGACAGTTAAATTACCACTAATTCCAATATCACCTGAATATGACATCGCACCCGTAGCGCGACTAATACCTAGAACATCGGATATAACACTTCCATCGTCTGCACAACGAGTTAGATAAAATCCAGAACCAACATTACCTCCAGTTTCTGGATCAGCAGCACCGACATTTATATACCAACGACTAACTCCGTTTTTTCGTCCATAGATTACGTTTCCTGCATCGGTTGTCTTATCTAGAATAAGAGCAGGCTGTACCTTATTAATTTTAATATCACCTTTGCTTTCTATCAATCCAGTCGGAAATATACTCAAAGCAGTCTTAAACGTTCCAGCTTCCCATACAAGGAAGTCCATCTTTCCTGAAGCATCATTACCAAAACGTGATACACCAATGGCACCAATTCGTTTATCCGCAGCAGTATTTGATTGATTACTAAATGACACATGACCGATAGGATAGTCTACCGTAGCGTTACCGGTAAGATCAAGAACAGCAATCGCACTGGGTACGTTATCTGTTCGCACATTCAATATACGCGCAGGAGCAGCATATGTGGTGAATATAGATGGAGCAACACCACCAAGACTAGCATTTCCTCTTACTCCATCAACTTGCAATAATGTTGTAAGTGCTCCATCAGTTGGGGTCGATCCAGCATCATGCCTTACGAGTTTAAAACCTACTGGACCCTCATTTGTAATCAATAAATTATATGATGGAAATGCGGGATAAGTCTTTATCCCACTCAGAACACCTGCACTGGATACTTCAACACGACCACCTTGTCCGATACCGCTCTGTTGTGCTCCCAGTACTGCATTACTATACGCTTGAAATTGATGGTTTGCATCTACATAGACCCGTAAGGCACCGCCATTTGTTATCTGAAGAGTACCGGTCATAGTATCGCCGGCAACATTAACAAATCGAGCATCACTTTCCGATTTGTTATAAGCGTCTATTACTTCTCCTCCAGTATCCTCTTCAACCTTGACTGCCCAGCCGTATCCGTTCCATACGTAGCTCACGCCACCTAACGTGTATTCCTGACCTGGAACTGGACCGGAAGGAAAATCAAACATCAGATTTTCTTCCCAAGTAATTTCAAAAGAGCAGATTCAAGTTCGCTGACACGCTCTCGCAATGATTTCATCTCTCGAAGCAAAACAGGGACATACTTGGAATAATCAACACCCCAGTAATCATGTCCTTCACTCATCTTAACATGAGTAACTGCCATTGGATAAACTGTCATTGCTTGTTGAGCAATAACACCATAACTTCGATCAGTAGTTCCTTTCCATGCAAAATCATAAACATTGGTACTGTCAATAATGCGCCCAGAATCAAACTCCTTGAGATCTTCCTTATGCTCACCACTCGACCCAGTATTGTAGGCCACAGTAAGTGCTGTCTGATAGATGTTTCCAATTGCAGTTCCAGCAGCATTATAAAATAAGAGAGCAGTACTCTCATCTGCTGCTGGTCGGAGAGCAATGCCATTCTGAACAGTTGTACCCGGATAACTGACTTTGATTCCCGCTGCCAAGGTTGGCATCGGGTCAGGACCGATCTCGATAGGCGAACTGAATCTTGAAATACCTGTGGAACGATCTATCTTTAGAACAGGAGTTCCGTTGATAACACCAAGATCATCATAACGGTAGATTAAGAAATTAGTTCCTGTATTTCCTCCTCCTTCAACAGTCCCGTCGCCAGGCTGCAAAATCCAACGACGTGTACTGTTGAGCATACCAACTAGCCCACCAGCAGACGCTTCGGTATTATTTAGAAATAAACCCGGAGCTCCTTTACTGATAATAATATCACCAGACATATTACCACCAACAAGTGGCAAGAATTCACCCGTCGCTCCACCACCGGTATTTCCACCGCTGTTGACCTGAACCCATTGTTTAGAGTTCCCATCGTCGTAATAGAACCAGAGAACCCCAGAGTCAGTCTCCCACCACAATTGTCCGGCTGCGGGATTCATCGGAGGGGCATCACCTAAAGCAATACCTCCACCAATTAATTTTCGTTCTGATGGATCAATCGACGATGGAACACCTACCCACAATCTAGTTGGATTAGCCATCTCGACAGAGAGCTCACCTGGGCGAAGTCCAGTCGGACTAAAACCAGGAGTCGCAGTTCTTTTGATTTGGATAGGTACGACCATCTATGTGCCCTCAGTATGTTCCACCGTCGATTAATACTAGATCGAGCCCAGATGTTGAAAGACCATTACCTTGAAGTGCAGATGCAGAATTAGGAGCAATTGTGATACCCATAAAAGTGATAGGAGTAGCAGCTTGCCCATTCCCTGTCAATTCAGGAGCTGTCACAGCAACAACAGGACTAGCAATCGCCGCATCCTGTTCTGCATTCTTAGCATCGAGTGCTTCGAGGGCTTCCTGAACATCATCGGCTCCAGCTACAGCAGGAGAAACAATAACAGCAGAAGCTGTAACTGTAGACATTGGTCCGAACGGAAGATGCGTCCATTCAACACCGTCGGAAAGCAGCCAATCGCTTTTCTCATAATTTGGTATACCAGTAATGGTACCTGCAGGAGGAACTGATCCAGCCGTATCGCAGATAAGATACCATCCCTTATTAGCAAGCGCAGGAGTAGGCAATGCGTTACCAGTCATACCGGACGTCGCCGTCCAGACGATAGAACCATCATCTGCAGCAAACGATCCAACAAACTCGCTGGATGCAGCTAAAGCGTCGACTGCTCCCTTTAGCTCGTTAATAGCTGGAACGATCTTAGGAGTCAGCCCAGAATCAATTTGGTCAACCCTAAGCCCAGTGAGAGCCATAGTATTGAACGGAGTACCAAACGCTTCATTGGTAACGCCAGCGATCATCTCTGTTTCGCTAGCCGCGCGGACTACGTCTCCGCTCTCACCACTCTGAGTCCCGTTAACTTTCACCCACTGAGTCGAGTTACCATCGTTGTACCAGAGCCACATAACAGCGGTGTCACTCTCCCACCACAATTGATTTGGTTGCGGATTTGGGGGAGGTGTATCACTGACAACGACAAACTTAAGATGGAGCAATCCCCAGGCAGTAAACGACGCACACAGATTCTTGAGCGAACTACAATCCCATGGTCCATCGGGATCAAGACATTCTGCAAAGCTAAGTAACTCCGAAACGATTGCATTGATCTGCTTCGGTTCGATTCTTGCGTCACAGTCTGCGGGGAGTGCTGTCAATTCGCAGTTAGACAGAAATGCAGGCAAGGGCGGATAAGCATTCTGCACCTCTGGCGGATGAGTTGGATTACCAGCCGCGTCGCGATAAACGACTGCACCTGCGGTTTCGATCTCTGGAAAAATACCTGGCATTTCAGCAGCCCCGTGTGATGTTGGCTGGGCAATTCGAAGGCATCATTGATCTAACGATACATTCGGCGGCCAATACTCCTGGCCATATCTGATCAGGAAGACCCGCTGGTTTATTACAAGCGCGATCCCACATCCCTGGAACTTTATCGGGAGGTTGATTCAGCTCACAGATATCTCCAGAGCCGACACCCTCGAGCCAATCTTGACTATGAATAATCTCAAATGCAATATTGGAACAATCGTATGGATCACAACCGTCAGGTAACGACTGATCAGGAGCAGAAGGAGGATAGATCGGTACAATCTTAGCACCAAGTGGTTCGATAATCCAATTCAAAGTACACAGATTTTTGATCACTCCCATGTTGGCTCTAGTTAGGGCAGTGACGATTCCTTTCTTAACCGCAGCTTCAAGCTCAGGTGGAAAATCGACTTCGCAGAATACAGGACCACATTCAGTCCATATCTCATAAGGAGTCAATTCTCCAAGCAGAACCGAACGGCAATGTTGACGGTAACAATCTTCCCAATGTAGACGGGCAAGATGTGCATCGAGTGTAGTAACAGCCGTAGCAGGATTGCTCTCTCTGAAAGCCGGCCAGAGTGCATTGTGAACGACATTGCGCAATCTAAGAACTGTATAGATAGCATGCAAGATCAAAGATGGGCAATCTGGATCCTTAACAAGAGGACATTCGTCTGCATTCTCATTACGCTCAAAATAACTGATTGCAGCCGCCTTCCAATAATCCCACATTGGTCCAGAAGGAAGTAGATTGAAAAACGCTACAAATGTGCAGCACAGATCATTCCCACAAAGAGGAGGAGGACAACAGCCATCTTCCTCAGGTACCATAAATGGAACGCAGCCATCGGCACCCAGTATTGTGACCGGGATCATCGCCATTGGCGGTTGACCAGTCAATGGTGGCGAAGATCTCAACACGGCGGCCTCATTGATTCAGGCCCAGAATAAGTGATCTCATTGAGACATGGCAATACATCACATTCCGGCTCAAGATCACCGCACGAAGTAACCCAAACGTCTTCTCGTGGGTATGGAGGAACCTGATCTTCGTATCCGACTACTTCAAAGTGAGCTGAAGCATTGATCTCAGGACCAATAACAGATGCTATGATAAGATCTATCTGTTTGACCCTAAGCGGCATTGAAGGACAGATCCTCAAGAATAATTCAGTAATGTAATCAGATATAATCTGTTTCTGCGCTGTACTCGGACAACCAGCAATATCAATAATGACATTTACCGGGAGTGGCTTCGGAACAAATACCTGTCCGCACACACCTATCTCCACTTGACCTTCACCGTACCCTTGATGTTCTCCAAACATCCAGTCTGTAATGTCATCGACAACGTGTTGAGGAGGAATTCCACAGGGGAAAACTCCGTCAAACAAAACGTAAAACTCCATCTTGTTCCCGCAGTTCTTACAACCGCATTCACCACAGTCGGCGGTACAGCGACAGCAAGAGCCTTCTCTGATACAGACTCGAGATACACACGGGTATTCCATAAACTTTTCTTTGATCCACGCCATTGTGGCGCGCGGTTGATAAGCCAGGCGTTCAAGATATCTCTTTCTAAACTCCTCGCAGGTCTCCTCGCCTGCCCCACCGCAGAATTGACCACCGCAGATCTGTACATCGGTATCGATTCCCGGAGCCGGAGTAACCAAAGTTCCTTCAGTCACAGTACCGTTTGAATTCATCTCTGATCCAGGTGTCAACGCCCGAATCTGAATAACCAATTTCCCCTCAGAGGACAATTGAAGTGGAACAGAACCAACTGAGACAAATGTACCTATCTCAGTTAAGATCTCAAGATATGGTGGGACCGGACTCTCGGGAACACCAGTTAGCTTAGCATATCCTTCAGCATGAGATGGTGGACGTGGATACACACCATTCTGCGCTGCCATCTTGTAGAGATTATCACAGCATGCTGTCTCTGGGTTTGCCTCACGCCACATTTGATCAGCAATTGCGAAATATTGTTCAGCGGCGGCATAGTCGTTAGTAACGACATACCATTCGTTTGATTCCGGGATAACTTGCGCGCCACCCAATACCGTCGATGAGAATTGATTCTTAATCTGATCGAACAGTTGTTTAGGGTCCGGCCTAGGAATGACGCAGGACATCAGTTCCATACCCATGTATCGGTACTGTAAGTACCGGAAAGGTTAACTGTTCGACGAACGGAACGCAACATAACTGTGATTGTGACATCAACTCGAGAACGACCTCGATATACTACATCAACATCAACGTCGTCAGCTATCTCGAGGATAATCAATTTACCTATATCGCTACGGATAGCTGCGCCGATTGCCTTGACTCCATCTAGAATCTTAGCATACGCTTTCTCAGCAACATTGTAGACACGGGTTCCGATATAAAGTCCATCGTCTCTGTAACTCTCAGACCAGTGTCCATAAGTTCCAGCAGGCGTTGCACACTTGATATCGCTTCTTGCTCGCGTATTAAGAATATTCAAAATAAGGCTTCGAATCCAATCATCATTAGCAATCGTTCGACCTTCTGTCTTATCAATATACTGAAGTCCTGGTATAGAGCATTCCGCTCCACATAGATTATATCGTCCACAGGAATCCATTGTGGTCCAGAATATACGACGATTCCCCTCCGTACCGGTTAGGCAATCCGTATCATTCATTATCGTCATCCTTAGCCTCGGCTTGTTTACTGCCTTCGAAGCCAGGAATGGTTTCTTTACCTGATACAACTTGAGGTGTCTTAACGAGCTTATTGACAACCAGCTCACCCTCGATAATTACTTGACTAGCACGGATATAGACTTTATCACCCTTGACTTCGAATTCACCTTTCTCACCGACCGCAAACTTATTCTTAGTTAGATGAGCAAGTGAATCGCTGAAATCCAAAGCAAATGTATCATCTGTCGGATGCTGAACACCACCGTGTCCTTCCATCCAACGTCGTTGCTTATCTTTGGGAATAGTAAGCAATGCCATCTTCAATGTGGTGTCGGATGAGGAAGCAAGAAGCATAACCTCAGTGTTAAATTTCTCTTTAACGTTAAAAGAAACACCTCCGATATTCAGAACAGCAGCTTCCTGATCTTCAGTGTCAGTTCCTCGTACTTTAATAATCGAACCTGCATTTTTGATGTATTCTTGCTTACCCCAAACATGACGTTCCGTGCCGTCATTTATATCTCTTGAACGTTCACGATAACGAGTAAAGCTGGTCATGTAGTCTCTCCGAACCACGGCGGTAAAGTAAGAGGTGGCGGACTCGGAGGGTTCTCCGGTTCACTCTTTGCCATTTGTTCTAAAGATTCAGCAGCAGACATGAAAGGCATAACAGACAAATCTAACGGTGACCACGCATCTGGGAATTGTCCCTCCGCCATTGTTATACCAGATTGAGACTTACGTGCAGATCCCGTATTGAAATTGATACTGCTAAGTCCAAATCCACCCGCTGCACCATCTGCCCCTCCAGAAGGCGGCGGAGATAAGGTTAGTTTAGTCTTGATTGTCTTATCATGATTCACAGTGTATGTTAATTCAGTACATTCAAATACATCAAAAATACCTTCGGGCGGTACTTCGACATAGTGCATGTTACCAATATCCCACGGACCACCCTCAGACTGAACATGAAATACTTCAATCTCAATTTTCTTACCTTTGGCAGCTCGCGCATTCATTTCAAATCGAGCACGGCGTTCTAATGTCTTTTCATCAGCATCCCCATTATGTTGAACGATATGGGGCACGAATGATTTCATCTTCTTATTTTCCATCTCCTTATGAGTCTTCAGAACAGCCTTCTCACCCCATATCTTTTTCTTAGAACGCTGACCCTTCACTTTAACCTTTGACTTCTGTTCCTCTTCGGATTGCTCTGCAGAAAACTCCAGAATATTAATTCCGAGGATCAAAGGATCGCCGCTCTGCCCAGCGCAACCGTCTGTGACACACAATTTCCCCTCACGGGTCTCATACATGAAATAACAATTTTCAACTGCAACACGATTGAGTTCATCCACCACACGGGATCCATCGCGAAAGCGCATCTTATCTAGCTTAATAGTTTCACCCTTCCAATCGAGTTGTACTTTGAATGGTTCAATCAATTTTTCGCAGACTTCTTTAGTTGTCGGTTTCAACATATTAGTAGTTGGATGTTGATGCGAACTATCGATCAGACGCTTGGTCTTACCCCGGGCTGTGAGTTTGATTGTATATTCTTCTGGCCCAATATTGGTAGACATCGAAGTTCCAGCTTTACCGGTATCCTTTTCTTTAGTCCCAGCTCTACCTTTCTTCGACCCTGTTCCTTTTCGTTTATCAACAGTTCCAGTGAAAGCAAGTTGCCCAACGATATAAACCAATATCTCTGCGCCGGCTACTGCCGCTCGAACCATTGGACCCGATGGCATAGCACCAGCAAAGATAGTGACTGATAAACTTCCAGTCATCTCTTCTTTGCTACGCTGCAAAGTCATCTCGGTCCACGTAGTGAGCTCGGAACCGCCAACGGTAATCACAACGGGTTTCATGTTGGAGAAACCGCTCTAACTAGGCGACCGAAACGTCCATTCGCGTCAATTATATTTCTGGGCTCAAGATCCCTGTGACGTTTCGAATCGTTATAGATTACGTAGGCTGCAACTAACGGATGAACTCCACCATGGAAATTAACTGTTATCAGACCAGGCAGACGATAAGAAAGATCGTTCATCATTTTTTCAAAATTAACGATGTACTTTCGCAGCTCAAGATACAGAGCATTGTCACAGATACTGTAAGCGACTTTAGCTTCATCTTCGAGAACAGCAGACACAATATCCATTGCTGCTTTTGTTGCCTGAACATTTGGATACTTACGAGCCATTGCAGTCTCAGACATTGCAACGCCAGTCAATACACGAAATCGACTGTACAAAGAATTCTCTACCGCAGCCGCACCTCCAACAATTGGAAGTGTACTTGTGACTGCGCCCTTATTGGCAAGCTTTCTCAATATCCGCCATCTTGTCTCAGGGTCTTGAACATTGTAGGTGATTCCATTGACCCCAGAAGTGAGCGCCTTATCAACAGCCTCTGCAGACATCGCCAACCCAGGATCGCCAGCCACTTCTTTCATCTTCAGAGCCACACGCCACTGGGACGAACTTGTATCCGTAGTAAATGTCTGAACCAAGGCATCGTGTGTTGACGTAATAAGAGATTGAGCAGAATCTACAATATCAACAATCCATGGATGCGCTATTCTTATCGGAGTATAATCTCGTCTAAATGATTCAGAACTGATAGCAAGAACCGCTCCAGAGATGAGTCCAAATAGAGATCCGCCAAGTCCAGTACCAACAGGATTAGCTTCGACGAATTCTAATTCAGCAGTTGTCTCACCTTCTCCTTCTTCCAGTTTGTCGCTAACCTTAACTTTACGACAAGCAACAAGATGTGTCCCACGAGTAGGATGAACAAGGATACCAGGCTGCGGACTTTCACAGACTGCGAATAGAGCCTGACTATCCCATACATGGTCATCTTCTCTGAATGCCGCAGTAAGATTAAAAACTCGTATCTTGCGACCGAGATCTGCATATGCAGTATCTTCGCCGAATGGGAACTCTCCTTCAGCACCACGACGTCCGCCTTCAACATCGGCTTCAGTGCAAAGGAACCCCACTCCCTTGAAGGAAGCAGGAACAACATCCTTGCCAATTGCACAGGCGCTTCTAGACATTAGTCAGCAGGCCTCGCGCCTTTGTCACCGGTCTGAGTTACACCGCTGACGTTGATATGAGCACTTAAATTAAGATTAGCTAGACCAGCTTTGATAGTTGTTATCGCAGTAGATCCAAATATACCACCGCCCTCCGCAGCTCCAGCAGTGATCGCTGAATTAGCATTGGTTCCGAAATTGTTTCCACCTTCGACACCCGCTTGTTTAAGTGTCTCAAAAGTCGCTTCAAATTTAGTTGGGACATTCAACATATCGGTGACCCAGTTACCACCAGTCGCTTTGAAATCATCAAGAGTTGTCTTAAAATCTGGTACCCAATTAGGTGCAACTGGACTATCAAAAGGTTTTCCAGCATCAATAGGTTTTGGAGATGTTGGAGATGGAAATCCAGGTTTACCTAATCCCCATTTATCCGGAACTTTAAAGGTACCGATACTTGCCATCATAGTTGTTATCGTCACATTTGCGTTATGAATATCTTTCAATAATCCGGCAGTACCAGCTTTATCGCCTCTACGCATTGCTTCATCGATCTGTGCCTGTCTTTTTTCGTTAAGACTTCTACCATAGTCAATTAATTTCTGAACTTCTTTTTCAGTACGAGACATAACAGGTTTATCTGCTATAGCACGAAGTTGTGTCTCCTCTAATGCTTTTGCTGCTGCTGCTTTTCCTTCAGGTGAAGTATCTTCTACTATATTGAATTTCTTTGCAAGCGCAACACCAACTTCCCACAATTTAAGAGCACCTTTATATAACAATTCTGCACTTAATTTTGATGGAGTAAGAAGAGTATCAAGGGTATTCATACCCATAGTTACTGCTTTTCCAAGTTGCCCGTAATCTTTTGTTCTAATAGCCTCTTCGATCACAGCTATCTTCTTATCTAATCCAATAGCCTGAGCTACAGAATCTCCAGCATCTTGAGCTCTAGTCTCTAAAGTTGTTTTGAGTTTCTCTAACTGCGCAGTCCAAGAGGCTGCAAAGATCGCTTTAGGATCCTGTTTTAGAACATCTTTACCCTGTTCGATAGCACCCCGAGCTTGTGCATGACCAAATATAGTATCAGAAAGTGCAGTTCGAGCCGTAGCAGCCATTCCCGGGAACATAGAATCCATAACAGACTGTATCTTCGAACGAAGCGGCGCACGGGCTTCTGCAATCTCTTCAGCAGTTCCACCTTCTTCTTTAACTTGTCTTGCACGTTCCTCAGCTGCTTTAGCCTCTGCCTTCGTAATACTTTTCTTTGCATCAGCCTCTATCTTGGGTAGAACATATTTAATCATCCACCCGAATGGATCACGCTGACGAAATTCAGCATCAATAGGTTTCTGAGATCCAAGCACCATACCGGCGCCTTGACCCGTCTTAACTTTCCCTTTTGGAGTAGTAATTGGTGTGCCGCCCTCAAGAAGACCAAGCTTCGAAAGAGCTCGATTCAGAGCCTTATTATCTACTGTGCCACTCATCGAACGCACAGCTTGATAAAGTTCGTTCGCTACGCGAACACCTCTATCTCCAGATGAAGAAAGCAATCGAGCAAGAGCTTCTGGCTGCATGGTGAATGCCAGTGTCTTCAAATTAGCAAGTGTGGTTCGAATCCTTTCGGAATCAAGCAGAGGATTCATAGCCTTAGCAAGAGCCACACCTTCAAAAACACGCAAACCGTCTTTAGACAATTGTCCTGCGGCAGTTGTCAAATCACCAGACGCAATATTCAGACCCTTAACAATAACCGCAAGATCTTTGATAGCTGCTTCTTTAGTTACATCCGGACCACCTAAAGCATAAGCAAGAGGAAGAAACTTGTCAGCAATAACAGGAGCAATATTTGCGGCAGCCGTAGCTCGCTCTGTTGCATTCTTTCCACCGACGTCGCCGAGGATGCCCGTTATGAACATCTTCATGTCGGCTTTAGACATGCCTAAAGCACGATCACCTTCGGCATATTTATCAACAGCAGCCTGAATAATTGGTTGCTGTTCTTTTGTCGCCGCCATCCGCATCATAAGATCAGCGCGGTCTGCTTTAGCTCCTTGCTGTCCGACATATTTCAAAGCAGCCGCAGCCGCATATGCAGCAGCCGCCACAGCCAGAAATGCGGGATTGATAGCGGCAAGGCCCCCCATTAGGCCGAACCCCATACCTCCCCCGGCTCCAGCACTGGCTCCCTGCATCGCAGTGCCGAAAAAGCTTCTACCGCGAGAACCACTACCTCCACCTCGACTACGGGGTCCACCTCCATGAGGAGGAAGGCGAGGAGGTTGGTTACCGGAGTAGTTTACACGGACATTGATAGGTCGTCTAGCAGAATTTCGTAGAGTACTAATTTGACGTTGAGCCTGACTAAGACCCTGCGTACCAACTCTAATATTCAACGAGGTAGAAACTTTCTTTAAATTACCTAAAGCACGAGTAAGATTATTAACCTGTCTCGTTGCGGCAGAAAGCCCTGTTATGTCTATTCGAATTGTTCGAAGAGATCTCGCAGTAGCCTGAAGCTTCTTCAGCTCGGAATTAATCTTCCGGATCTGAGACGTAGATTTGTCTTTGACCTCGAGAGTTGCTCTTTCGGTAAAAGAAGCCACTACGGCTTGCCTCCGGCTAAAAGAATCCTGTTACGGATCTCTCGCTGATGAACTTTAGAGAAGTTACTAATTCGAGTAGTCAACTGACCGATAGTCAGAGGTCGTAGATCTCCGGCCGAGGCGGAATAGTAACGATATTCTTCTACTCGGTCTGCGACTCGTCCGGCGACCCTAAAAAACGCGGAGTCACAAGTTTAGCGATCGTGACACCGTCGGCCACAGTGATTTGTGATGTAGCCCATGATGGGAGAGCCAACATTCCAGGTGGCTTACCTATCGTTGAAATCAACATTGCTGTCTGGTTAATACTATCGGGAGCTGACATAACATCTTCGATATCCCCATAAGTCTTAGCAAGGAACTCGAGTTCAGTTATTGGATCCTTTCCCTGTACAGGAATCGGAGTACCAAGCTCATAGACGATAGATGTAGAAATCCCATCGCCTTCCCGAATAATCTTACCAGCCTCCCCTTCGTCGTTATCAAGATATGTCGTCAACATACGCGCATCAGGGATAGGCATTTCTATTACGTCATCGACCCCAATTGGAGTCGTAGAGCCGTTGACGTAATAAGATACCTGTTTAGCAAGACGTAATCTACGCAGTCGACCCTCGAACGTCTTCGGCTTCTTCATGTTTTGCGCTTCGACAATATAGTCCGCAAACGCTTGAAATGAAAGCCTATTGACGACAGCCCCATCGATGATCTTATCACGCAACTGCCAGGGTGCAGGCAGAACTAATTTCTCACTAGCCATAGAAACTCCTACGCGGCGACGGCGAATGTCGGCTGAACCACATCAGGTGTCGGCTCGAGAGTTCCCGCCGGCAGCATTTCGTCGATCTCCTTAAAGGAAATCGTCATCTCGACTTCATGGCTATCGGATTTGGTATCTCCCGTTCCAGTCCCTTTCGAAGCCGAATACACAAGACCGTTGTAATATTCGACCTGAAGGTTGACGTCACTACAGCCCTGATACATCGAAAGAGGAACACGAAGATCGCGAATAACTTTGATCTCGACCTCCGGATTGGTGGGCTGCCGTTTAACGTATCCGTGAGGCATAGCCTCATTGTTGAACGCACACAGTCGCCATGTCGGAAGATCTTCCGACGAAAGCTCGTGACTGATGGGTCCGTAGACTGCGTCGGTGTCGCAGTCTCGGAATGAGATAAGAATATTCTTTACACCGACTTGATTCTCGCACGTCATTATGACGTCTCCTAAGCTATGCGCCTCGGCGCTGGTGAATTAGTACGGGCGATCGCAGTTGGTCAACAACGACGGTTTGGCGTTGATGATGATGTTGGTGATGCGGACCGGCGGACGATAGACAAAGTCGATCCAGAGCTTGCCAGGGATACCCTGGCACTTCGGAGCAACTTCGAAGTCCGTCATCAACTTGATATCCTTATCGATATCCTCGAACTCAGAGAAGAGAATACCGATCTGCGATTTGGCCCAGGCGCGGAACGCGCCGAGGATAAGCTTCGGGTTGGTACCACGGACACCAGCGGGGATGGTTGTATTCTTGGTATAGAGACCAAGACCCAGAACACGCCCGAGAGTGAGCGCGGCCTGATCCGCAGTTGCCGCTGCGAGGCGACGGCTGCTGACAGCCCACCATGTGGCGTTGAAGCGGCCCTTCTCGTCGTAACGATTATTCGTTACGTCGTTGACAACCATCGGACTGGTCATCAAACCAGTGCCGCCCTGAAGCGGAACCGTCACAACGAAGCCAGACTCTTGAAGAATCTGTTGCTCTTCGAATGTGAAACACTGGAAGCAGCTCTCCGGTTGAATGAGACATCCCAGAACACCAAAGTTCGGTCCCTGAATGTTCATCTCCGGATGGTCGATAGTTGCACAGCAGGAATGCGCCGCGTATGCTGCTGCCTTCTGCCAACCTGCAATCGGATCGGCGTAGCAGTGAGCAATGCGGCTAACCTCGGCCGAGTTGGTGTCAGAAGCAAGAACCTGACCCAACGTACCGTAATTGTAGGTGTAGCCGTGACCGAAGCATTGGGGCTTCGAGCAGTCCCAAGCCGATGCGATATAAGCGATCATCGCATCCTGCCAATCGTCGTTGGCATAAAGCATTGCGATACAGCAGTAGCAGCACTCGCCCAGAATCGCCTGATAGTCCGGCACCACGAAATCGATATGGGTACCCTCAGTGACCAAGGCAACTTCCGCCTCGATGCCGACCGGAGCATAACCACGACGCTGATGCCAATTGTAGATGATGTTGATGGCATTACCAACCGTGCCGGCGTTCTTCGCCGTCAAGGTAACGACACCGCCGGCTGCGACAGCCTCAAAAGGCAGACCCGGCGTTTCATTAAGGTCCGATGCCACATTGGTGGCAACTACATCTGCCGTATCGCCCTCGTACACCCGAGTCGAGGTGTTGTAACGACCATCGACCAAGAACAGATCCGCGCGCCCGTCGGTGGTTGCCACACCAGTGAAGGTCACCGCATAGGACGCTTTCTGATCAGCGCCAACGCTGGCGTCCTTGTGCGGCAGAGCATAGAACTCCATCACACCCTCGGGGCAGCACAGAAATGCCGTTCTGAGACCTTCTGCGATGATACTGCCTTCGCCGAACAACAGGTCGACGTCTTTCAACGACGGCATCTTGATCAGCTCGCCGTCTTCCGCCATACCGGTGTCAAGCATCTGGCCTTCGACCAAGATACGGCATCGATTGGGGTAAGCATTCAAAGAAGGATCAAAACAGATCCGGATTGCACCGGACCGCAGACTATCGATTGACATGAATCAATCTCCTTATGAGTGAGTGTCCGGTATCGGACGGTTTACGCAGCAGGCTTCGGGGGAGTATAGGTCGGCGCAGCCGCTTTCGATTTCGGCTTCTCGTCGCCACCCTGGACGTCGAGGTCTCCCCATACCTTAACAAGCCGACGGATATATGGGGTATCGGGAACAGGAACAAACTTGTCCTGAGGAATTACTTTCCCCTGGAAGAAGGCCTTGCGGCCTGGTTTGGTACGAACGTAAATCATGGCCATCGGGCTCTCCTATGGACAGGGATCTTCACACGGGACGGGATCGAAACATTCTGGCACACAGCATTCAGAAGCTGGAGCACAGAGATTAAACTGGATACCGTCTATTATCCAGTCTGGTGGAGAATTTACACAAGCCTTCCAATTGATAGAAGCTATGAAATTGAATGTCAATGTCACAGCTAGATGGTCTGCTTCTGTATTTAAGGTTCGATAAGCAATCCGAGCACTTCGTGGCGCCTGCCAAGTCGCCATATGTGTTAGAAGTTTATCACGAATCGCTTCGTAATTGTAATAACTCCAGAAAGGCGCCTCAGTTCCATTAGCACGTTTATATTTCTCAGGAGGTAACCAAAATTCAACTATAAAATGATCGACAATCTCAAATTGACTCTGTCTTGATTTATCACTCTGATCACCAACACTACGAACAAAAGCAGTTACGACTAAAGGAAGAGTTGGAATATTCTCCTTCGTTACTGTGCTTTCAGAAACCGCCATTGCGCGGCCACCAAGCTCAGGAAACCATTCCGCGATTGCCATTGCAAGAGCAGGCAAGAGACGAGTCTCAACCTTAGGAAGCGCATCTCTAGGCGTAATAGCATCCATTAGCGAGACCATCCAACCCATTTAGATGAACGTCTCTTAGCAGCTTCGATACCCTCCTGCAGAGCATTATCCGACATCTTACGACGCTGCATTTTGCGCGTACCGTGGCGCAGATATCCTGAATATGGTCGATTGCTGCTGATTTCTACGCTATCGTTTGTCACCCTTGTTCTAATAGATGCTCGCAACGCACCTGTTCGGACAGCAGGATACTGACCAGGCCTCGACGCGGGAGGATAACTTCCCATCTTTTTGAAAGCCTTTTCAGACTCTCTAGCTACCGCGTCAAGCCATCGTTTAAAGGCCCGCTTGTCATACTTAGCTTCGAAGGGCGCCCATGCTTTGAAACTAATCTCGATCATAGAGTTACCTGCATACGTTCAGGATTGAGGTCACTCTCTGTCGGTTTAGCAAGCTCGCTGCTCTCTATTAGATGGCATTCGAGCATTATCGTTCCTCGTGGTTCATCAACAAAACCTAATACCTTATACCAACGAGGAGGACTCTTAAAGAATTCCTCATAGATCCAAGCCGCTGAACTGTAATCGATGCCTAGAGCAGATCGAACTCGAATTCGATGCGTTCCTCTTGTTGCTAACTCCTTGATTGCATAACCCATCTCTGACACAAACGAAGGCAGATGTTGCTGATGCTCGATCTTCGCTCTAGTCCACACCACAGCTTCGCGGCGCAGATCCATTCGATCCGAAGACACAACAACATCCTTCATCGTGCAGATTGCAACACGATGCTTAAATTCGCTGATCTTGACCCTAGCCATTTAGAATGCCTCGGGATCGAATTGACGCCAAGATTCCAACGCACCGCTAACTAGAGCAATGTTGTTGGTACCGATGATCGCTCCGCCACGGGCAGAAAGAGTGTTGCGCATGCTAAGAACTTCATCACCAGGATGCTCAACAACCCAGGCAATGAACTGAAGAATACCAAGTAGAACTCCAGCAGGAACCTGGGCGGCACAGGAGAATCCAGCTCGGTACATGATTCGGAGTCCATTTGTCGCCACCGCGCACGGGTCGCAGCAATTGCTCATATCTGGGTTATAGAAGAAACGTGATTGCATCCTCACTTTACGAGTATTCGGAGTAATGTGAATAGTCTCGGGATTACGATTATCTCCATAGACGTAGACTATTCCATCACTCGACGCATACTTGAGTTTAACGATATAATATTCATGCCCAGGCCGACGCTTCGGCATAGGAATAATCTCACTGAGTATCTTCTGTTTGTTAAGAGTAAGACCAGTATAGAATTCTGCAGCCTCAACAGCCGCCCTGCGATAAAGACGTAGTTGTTCATCAGTCACACCTGGGACATCATCTGTCTTAGTATGTTGACGAATAATATCCATACTCAGATACTGGTCCCAATCGACGCCAGTCTCCTCACCCTCTTTGATGGGATCAATACGATCCGGAGTTGGGGTAAGAGTATAGGCAGGACTGCTCAACATCAGCACTTACTCATTCGAATATCGAAGCAATCGATCTTGTCATAACAGACACAGTCACAATCGATCGCGTTCATCTTCGAAGTGAGACGCCACACTTCGCATTGATCGGCATTCGGCGCAACCTTGATTGCGACGTTGACAAAATAATGTTGGTAGTTAACAGTCCAACTCTCGACGCTGACATGTGGTGTTTCTACCATATCCTCAGAATCGTAACTTCCGACACCGATCAGAACTTCGAAAGTTGAAGTCTTATCGGTTTCGTCAGTAGCTGTGATATAGAAACGATCTGGACCGTTGTATCCACCTTGGGGAGTGTAGGTGAACGTTCCATCCGTATTGATAGAAACGACACCATGTTTTGGTCCATAGAACGGGACGGACTTAAAAGTCAACGTACCTCCGTCTGGATCCACAATCTTGGTATTGAAATCTTCATTCAGTGGCGGCGATGGAACATCGAACGCCACATTGGCTCCGTCGACCTTTACAGGCGCGCCGGAAATAATACCGCACGCGGCCATCTGTTCCAGAGCGAACTGAGGTTCACAATGTAACCGACCGATGGGAACTGCCCACGGGGCATAATTGATCGTAAGCCGTGACGTTGTTCCGGGTCTCAGAGCGACCTGCTCACAGCAGCAGACCTGACACGAATCACGAATAGCGTCGTCTACATTGAACTGGAGCATGGGATTCACCTCTAAAGTAGAAGGGTCCCCTCCCTACTCATACTTTGGGGGGCGGGAGTAGAGAGGGGTCATCTCACCTACGGTACGACGGGCGCAACGCAGGTGAAACAGGGCGGTGCGGCAAGAGCAGTCGAAGTCCCGGGGCCGCAACCCGGACGACAAGTAACCGGAATCATTGATTCCTCCTCTATGAGCCACCGGCAGATTTGAGCCACGACGGTGCGGGCGGTGGTGTCTCCGCTGTTTCAGTGCCGGGCTCTTCGATTGTTGGTTTCCAAGGAGGAGAAACAGGCGCTGCCTGGGGCGCTGCCTGAGATATTGGCTCTGCGGGTACTGAAGGAGGGGCCGAACCCTGGGGAAGGGGTGCAGCATAACCCGCGCGCAGCAAGTAGTCAGCAATAGCAGTATCAAGCTCAACAACCATTGTGTCGAGTTCCCATTCGATCCGTACAATGTCAACGCGAAACGAGGGTCGATACTCGAACCATTGAGTCTCTTTGTTCTTTCCGCTAACGCGGAGCATACGAACTGTCAGAGTGTCACTGTCTTCGGCCATTCGGTCAGTCTCCGTTTGAATCGATTTAGTCTAGACCTGGTAGCCATATAGAGGTCGAGCTTCACTTCAGCAAGCTTATCATCTAAAGTATCAACTTCTTGAACAATAACAATCTGACCTTTTATATCAGACATGAAACTAATCGTATGCTCAGGACGTTGCGAAACCAATCTCATGCTTAACGTCGGAAGCATCGTAGGCCGGCCATTAAGAGCAACAGCATTGGTATCAAGAACGTAAGGAGAAAACTGACCGCACCCGAATTCTCTTGCCCAGACGTACAGACGTGCGAGACCCGTATCGGGAGGAAGAGCAGCTCGGACGACTATCTGATCGCCCGGCTGCACCTTCACCGCTTTGGTAGCAGTTCGTCTCACCGGGGACCGGAGAGAACAGCAATAACGGTGATACGACCAGTATCTCCACTGACCGCAAATACCTTAACAAAGGCGTCTGGTCTGCAGGGAATGGTAGCCGTGCAGACCGTACCCGCCTTAGTTCCGGTAGGAATGATAATCTGCGACTTCGGAGCAGCTATCTGTCCTGGCATCGCGCACATCATAACTTCCGGAATGTCAGAAGCGTTGGCAACGTCTCCCATGCAGTTGTCTGTAGGGAGAGGAGGTGCTGACCTGACCTCAAACACAGCATCGGCAGTGATATCAGAATCAACATTGAAGGTAAACGAGAACCCGTTATGCTGTCTGATATCAATTCCAGGGTTGACTGGTCCAGCAAGAGCGGACCAGGCGATAAGCCCTTGATGCTGAGAAGCGATATTCAAGTTCATGGCAGCTCCTTAGCGGGGACCTCCGAGAACAGCCACAGCAAGAACTGTCGCTGCTCCGGTGCCAACCAGTTGAACGAAGGCATCCGGCCGGCACGGAAGGGTAGCCGTACAGATGGTTCCCTTCTTGGTTCCGGACGGGATAACGAATCCGGTGGTTGGATCCGGCGGACCGAATTGCATGCAGGTAAGCGTCTCCGGCACGTCGGTGAATGCACCGGGGACGCAAGGATCCGCATCACTGGCAGGAGCCGACTGAGCCTTGAAGACAGCGTCGGCAGCAAGATCCGCCGTTGTCTCGAAGGTAAAAGCGAAGTTGATATGTTGACGGATGTCGATCGGACGACCCGCCGTTCCAGTCCAGGCAACGATGCCGTTGTTCTGGCTCGCCACATTGATATTCATGAGAACCTCTGCGAGTTGACTTGATTAGGCGGACGGAGCAGCAGCCTTCGGCGAAGCAGCCTTCGGCTCCGCTGTCTTCTTGGGTGAGAACTCTCCCGTATGAGCCACCCGTCGAAACGTCTCATTCGAGATGTGCCAACCGGCGTTTACGGTCTGATTCCAGCGGACCGGAGGAACCTCACGTTTCAATTCCGTGACCTGCCCCTCACTGACCTTAGCTTCTTTAGCCATCGTAACCTCCTGGTTGATGTCACCCAATGGTGTGGATGACACTCAACGGTAAGTTGGGATCACCCGACGGTGAGGATCCGGGCGGCGGGGCAGCAGGCAGTAAAGCCGCCGTCTTCGGCACCGAAGACGTATTTGACGCACCACGCGGTGGACTGACCTTCCCACTGCTCCATCCACAGCGAACGCTTGTTCACCATGTAGTAAGCCTGAGACCAGCTGCCGGCAGCGACAAGGAAGTCGCCAGCGGTAAACGGATTGGCAGCAGAACCCTTGGTCAGGCCTGCGGTCGGATCCGGCAGACAGTTGGAAATGCGGATGTTCTCGCGCACATCGTTCGGAGAGTAGGTCATCAGACCGTCACCGAAGATAAAGCGTCCGTTGCTGTCAACCTGCGCTGCCAGATACGCAAACATGTTCTGGTGCATCACAGCGGTGACGGGTCCGTACTCGACGGGCGAGCTGGCGTAGAATAAGCGGAAGTCAATGTGATTGAAAGCCGCCGGGACCGATGTCGACATCTTGGTGAAGCACTGGGCATTCAACCAGCCGAGCGGCTCGTTGATGCCATCGCCGACCATCAAAGCGCGGTTGCGATTGATGCGATAGGAACGAGCCGCCGCGCGGAACATGAAGTCCAGAAGCGGATAGTTGGCCTCCTGGAGCACCTTGCGCTGGAAGCAGAACACGCCGCGGAAGTCGGACACCGCGCCCGACTTGAACTGGATATTGCCTTCTGGCCCGTATTCGGCGTCGCACTTCGCATCGCAATCGTACTTGCCGATCTGACCGTAGTCCATAACCTGCGGGTACATGAACTGCGACTTGCTGACCGTCACACTGCCGTAGAGATCCAGCAGTTCGGCGCACTCGATGATACAGTTCACCTCGATCCCGAGCAGCTCGGGCGAGAAGAACGCACTGTCGAGAGACGAGGCTTCGAATGCCTTGCGTTCGATCTCCGTCAGTGAACGAACGACCTTCTGCTTCGACTCGATGCCGACCTGCATCATCTTCCGAACGGCGGAACGATAGGCGCTCGCGTCGATCAGGTTGTTCATATCGGGCTTGAAGTCGTCTTCCGAGCCGCCCTTGAAAATATGGGCGCGCTTCTGACACTCGACGCCAGCCTTCTTGTCGGACTCGACGAGATCGCTTCCGCCCTTGATGATCGGAGCATCGAGCTCCTTCTTCACCTGGTCGAGAGCCTGCGTGAGGGCCTGCTGCTGCGCCACAAGGGCGGCGTATTCTTCGGCGTGCTTCAGAACCGTCTTCTTCAGTTCATCGCTGTCGGCTTTGACGGTACCAAAATGGTTCGTCAGGTCCTTGTACTGCTGCTCGGTTTCGGTCCGATTTTTGGTCAACAGACCAGTGATGTCGCCGAGTTCCTTGCTCAAAAGAGCAAGAGCCTCCTCAGCCGCTTTCTTGTCGACCGGGGCTTCCTTCTTCAGATACATGCCCCGCGTCACAATGGCGGGACTTGCCATAAATTTGGTCTTCATTTGATGTCTCCTTCTAGAGCATCGATTTGATGCGGGCGAGTTGATCGCGAACTGGTTGCAGCAATTGTACATCCAGCAGGGGATGCTCGTCACCAGGCTGTTCAACCGAAGGTTGTTGCCTGTCTAGGAACAGATGCGAATTCGCTTTCAAGTAGTTCGCCAACTTGTGCGCATCGCGTCTGCCTCGGCACAGCCCATTGGCTACAAGAGCCTTCTCGAGCTGTGACATCGTATCGTGATTCTTGATAAAGGTCATCTCTGCCTCGAGCTGGGCAGGGAAAACCACAACGGAGACTTCCAGCAGGTCACCGGACTTGATGAGAAGGTATTCTCCGTCTTCAGACTTCTCTTCGTCCACGTATTCGAACTGGTCCAGCGTGAAGCCAACGCTGAAATTGAGACCACCATTCTGAAGAGCAACCTCATGAACGTCTTTAACATAACTGACATTCAAATTCAGTTGACCTTCGATCTCGAGATTGTCGCCCACGGTCTTGAGCTTCGAAATTACACCAGCAGGTTTGCTCCAATCGTGATGAGCCAGAAGCTTCACACCACGAGGACCCGTCAGACCCTTCTGCCTGATGGACTTGTCAAAGGCTCCCTTGAGAACCTTGTGACCATAAAGGTCAACGGATGGAGTACTCGCAATGCCAGCGAAGAATCCCTCAGGTTGATTCTCCAGCTTGGTCTTCGCGAGTTCCATCGAAAGATCGAGATTGATCTGATCACCAGACCTGTACTTCTCATTAGCCTTGGTGATCAGGTCACCGGACTTAAATTTCTGGGCCATAGCTCTGTCTCTCAGTTTACGAGCTTGAGCGGGGGAGTTGCTTTGTCTTTGTCAACTGATTCGTCTTTAGGTTTGTCTTCGCCATCCTCAGGTTCGGTATCGCCATCAGTCGGGATCGGCGTAGACGTAGTCGAACCAATCAGTTTCGGGAGATCCGGATCCGGCTCGAATCCGAGGATCTCTCTCTTCTCGTCGGTGGTAAGGAAGTTAACATGGCTGAGGGTCTGTCCGAGTTTGGCTCGTCCCTCCCACAGAGCAGGAATCGCATCATAATCAAAAGCCACCCGAGAACCGTAAGGGCAGATACAAGCACTGAGACCCGCACTAAGCGGAGCAATATAATTGGGGACCACAGTATCCTGCCATAGCGCCAGACGGGATTGTTCATAATTGTTCGAATACTTTGCCGAGTCGGCATTGCTCAGACCTAACAGTGCGATCGGAACACCAAAGACACCTGCGATGATACGTGTCATATCATCTAGCGGTATCTTGGAATGGATATCACCCATCTTGTTATCAAGCGTGTGAACTTCGATCTTCGTGTTGTAGAGGAAAAGAACAGTTCCGCCGTGTTCTTCACCAGGACCAGCAGATTCAAGATGCTCTTTAAGCGCCTCGACCTGTTGTTTTGTAAGAGTCTTATCCGATGTAACCACATACTTAATATTTGGATGACCGTCGGCAGTGTCGAGAGCACGTTGCATCAGACACTTAATAATCATCAAAGGAATCATCAACGACTCAATAGCCGCTGGAGACTTATTATATTCGACTAGACCAGAAAGGCTCGGAAAACTGATCTCAGCAGCATAAGCCTCTCCTGGAGAAGCCTTGCGCTTCGAAGGATAACGCTGTTCTTGCTGCGTCCCTTCGCCATAGACATAAGTGTCAATCGTACCGCGCGAATTAGGAACCCCTTTCATATACTTGGTAGCAAGAGGATAGATCCCGTTCGGAAGCCCACCTGTACCAATGCCCACTTTGAAATGAACGCGGGAATAGAGCATCAGATTCAAAGTCATCCAATAGCGCATATTCTCCGGGGTGAAATTATCATTCGGAGACTTAAGAAGGCTATTGATCGCCTTAATCTTTGCGGGCGGAGCCTGCTCGCTCTTCGGAACAGTCGGATCGGCTTCACAGAACCAGGGAATAGCTTGGGCACTAGAGGCAACAAGGTGCGTCACACGGTATAGCTGCGGGATGCTGCGCTGCGCCTCTTCCGCTCCCATAATCGCCGCAGAAGACACAAGGCGGATCGGTTGTCCCGAAATCGTGAAGATCGGACTTACCGGTTCTTCGGCTATCTCCCGCTTCGGCGGCTTCTTAACTAGGTGGTTGAAAGGCCACATGCTAGACTTTACGCCTTGCCGAGGAAACCTGTTGAGTTGGAGCCGGGGTGCTAGAAGCAGTGCGGGCCTGGAGCGACTTGCTCTTGATACTCACGGTCGTCTCTGCAGACCGCGTATTCGGAACATGAGACACGCCCACGCTCCGATGTCGCTGACCTGTGGCATACGAATTTGAAAACGACTTACCACACCCACAACCCAAAGTACTCTCCTATCTACCAGAGCTTCACAACGCCGCCGAAAGGATCGTCATCATTAGCAGGGTTGCTGATAACGTCCTCTAGCGCGTAACGAGAACTATCCCAACCGTGATTATTAGCATCCACAGGAATACGGCCAGGTAATACTTTCCCACTGAGCTTGTCCGTCATAAACGAGTAAAGCCGCGCCTCATCGCGCATTTGTTCGCATTGCGGATGGATGACAATTTTATAACCCGACATGAAGTTGATGCCGGACTTAACGGAACCTGGGCCTTTCTGGGCACCAACGATATTTGGGAATCCACGAGCATTAAGAAATTCAATTGTTCCAGGCTGCGAACTGTCTGCCTTGATAAGATCATAGTCTGAGTCAACCACAGAGCGGATAAGTGTAGGCAGCTGATCCATAGGAACACGACCACTAGCCTCCGCTGCGATGTAGATTGTCTTGATTGCCTCGATCAAGTAGACCTTAACAATAAACGACGGATCTGTTCCGAAGCCGAAGTCCATCCCATATCGTGGCGGACAATCAATCGGGACAGGAACGATACCAGTAGTACAGTTCGAGAAGACCTTGGAGTCGGCTGCTGTATCGTATCCGCCGAGCCAGACATGCTTATAGCGTTCGAAGTTGCCTCTCTTAAGTGTCTCCCGCTCCTCGGGTAGCTCAGTCTGGAAAAAATACGGATTGTCCGAACAATCAACGAACGTCACAAGGGAGCGAGGCGGAGGTCCTTCTTTCGTGTTCCGGAAGTAGTAATCCACAGGATCAGTAGGCTTCTCGGGATTCCACGTCCAGATAAAGAAACTGCCTGGGGAGCGTACCGTAGGGAGCAACACTTCCATTGACTTAGCGCGAATCGTACGCGCCTCTTCTACCCAAACAATGTCAGCACCTTCGAGAGAACGAATAGAATCAATATTACGCTCAAGCCCAACAAAAGAGAACTCAGAGCCAGTCTCGACATGCGTAATATATTGATCCGTTACCTTATAGTGGCCTGTAAAGCCGAGAGAAGTAATTCGCTTCTCAATCAAGGCCTTGGAGGAGTCACGGATAGAATTCTGGAATTGCCTGGCGCACACTATCTTCTTAGTCTGTTGACCGCCGATCACAGTAAGGAAGCTGGCGACGGACCAAGACTTCGCAGAACCTCGTCCACCAAACAGTGCGTGGTGACGAGCCGGAGCCCAAAGATTTCGAACAAACTTCTCTCCCAGATGGAGATCTAGTTGGGCCTTTGGGGCAGGAGCATTCATTTTGTAACCAAGGCGATTAAGATAACCAAGACCATACCAAGCGGTAGACCCAGTAATAGACCAACAGAGATACCACGAAACAGAATGCAGCAAGGACAGTCCGTAAACAGGTATTGGGTGAGTCGGGACGTCCAGTGCTCGGGTGTCTGACACCAGGAAGGAGTAAGCTTGTGGCTGAGGTAAGCAAAGAGATTGGAGATTGCATTGTCTTCCCACTCGACGGGAGTATTGGGCTGGGAGGGGTCACCTTCTGGTAGATCTCCAGGACGGAACCTCACTGCTAGGCAGCATCGTCTGGAAGTGTGACATCGAGTGAAACAGGAGTGGGGTTGTTCAACACATCCTCGATGGTCTGAATGGCGTCGGAGGTGGCGTCAAGATTCAGATCAGTAATATCTACCAGATTGTTAGCTAGATTGGGAACCTCAACTTTCTCGTTAGCGAAAGCCTGGCGAGGCATGTATCGATCAGAAGGTACCGACACGATGTTCACATGCTCGATCACGTTGATCGTGGACTTGGAATCAATCTGTAACGGAAGCACCTTAGCAATAACCTGGAGATACTGCTTCGGGAAGGTGCTCGCTGCGTATTTCAAATAACCAAGGAGACCATCACGCCCGGACCCATCCATACCGATCGCCGCCGCAGCGTCCAGTATCAACGTGCGTAAGTCAGCGTGCTGATCACGAGTAAGGGAATCGGACAAGTGAACCTTCTGCAACTCCGCAGTAAGGTTAACGGGAGTCAGATTCACCTGAATAGAGGAGGGTTGGGAGGGTGTGCTCATGGTGCTGATATATAGTCATAAAAAATGACTGGGCTCTCAGGGGGCCCAGTCATTGAAGTAGTAGATTGGCGAATCTTAGAGGTCGTGGTACTCAAGGGTACAAAGAAAACAGGTTGGTGTTCAATTGCACGCATGACTTCAACAGTGCCTCTGAGCGGGATCAGAGGCGAGGCGATGTGTGAAGGGGTCCACTACATCGCAGGGGTCGGTGTGCGCTTGCGGCTGAACACACCTGAAAGTTAAAGAGAGGCACAACTTGAACACCTACAGAGAGCGTAACACACTCGCGTTAACGATGCAAGTGGAAAATTGCCATCCCAAATGTTGCTGGATTTTCAATGTGATATCTCTATTTGTCCTAATATTTGTAATTATTCCTTGCGCGCCAGCAAGGAGGCCATCAGTGACCTCAACACGAGAACCAATCGTAAAGGGAAAGTCAGCCGGAAGAGAAAGGATATGGTGTTGCGATGTCATAACCTCTATCTCAGAAAGAAAACAATAAGCGAAAGATGTTGGAGGTCGTCTGGGGATGGTGTCAGGTAGGGGGTTATTGATGGAGAAAAGATGGGGGTGGGAGGGATGTGAGTGGGGTCGTTTCATCGCATGGAGTTTGTGGGCTGGAGTTGGGAGTGGGAGATGGGTCGGAAGAAAAAGAAACGAAGGGAGAATAGGGAACACCACATGGGTTCGTGTGCGGGAGGGTCCTTTACGGATGAGAATAGATGTAGTCGGGCAGTAGAGATAGGGATGGAGGATTGAAAGGGGAATCGTGTCGCGTGGGTGACATCTAAGGATAAGGAAGGTGGGGTCTAGGAGTGGGATGGGGTCTGTCTGCATGGACGGAGCCTTCTGGGTTGTTGGGGTCAGATGACCGATTCAGTTTTAGGGCGCGCGCAAGAAGTGAAAATCAAGGAGAGGAATTTTAGGGGTGAAGATATTTAGAGGACCGAATCAAAAATGGGAAAACGTGCGAACGACCTGCCGCCTCGGTGGATAATTGAGGTGGTTTTGGTGTTCACCCCGGGGGGCATACCTGGTATGCGTTTACCGCCGTTGCATCTTAGGCATGCAAGTCGCATATATAGGGGGAAGCAGCGTGTTGCTGTTTCCGCGCCCTGCATCCGCCGCGCGCGTCAAACATAAGCTGGAGTTATCGCTATGTCTCGTCGTAATCGCAAGTCGCAGTCCGTCACCGTCGCCACCCCTGTGGTGGAGTCGGAGATTTCCACCACCGTCGTGGAAACGGTGGAGACCCCCGTGGAAGCGGTGGAAACCCCGGAAGCGCCCGTTGCGCCCACGGAAACGGTGGAAACCCCTGCGGAAGCGACGGAAGTCGCTGCCCCCGCAGAAGTTGTCAAGACCAAGAAGTACCCGCGTGAAGGGGGCAAGTGCTGGCAGGTGTGGAACGCCTGCGATGAGCTCGTCGCAGCTGGTACTCACCCGACGGTGAAGCACCTCCGTGATCACGCAGTGGAGAACAACTGGAACGTGTCCAACGCCAGCCAGGAGTTCTACGCCTGGCGCAAGTTCCACGGCCGCAAGTAAGCGACACACCGCAAATCGGGGGACGCGCAAGCGTCCCCCTTTTTTGCATAGCAGAGGAACTGAAAATGCGTACGATTCGCACATCAGCTGAAATTGACGACGATCACTACGTGGTCACCGTCAATGGGAAGTCATTAGACTTAACGCGAAATCAGTTTGAACGTTATCGCGAGTGGTTGCTCAATAACGACGAGCCGCTCGCGGTCGTGTTTCCTGATCTGACACCTGCACAATGGGAGCTACTTCAATGAGGCAATACGCCCTTCGCGCTTTCGCGCTACTCGCGGCCGCTTGCGCCGCTTCTGCTGTCGCTGCTACTGAAGCGACAGTCATTCGCAGCGATAAAGAATACGCTGCATGCCTGGAAACGCTTATCGCCAAGCGAGGCCTGCGCTACGCGGTGGACAACGCTGGCTCCACGTCTTGCGACCGTCGCATTCGCATCCGGCGCTAATCGCATAGCTGATCTGCAGAAGCGGCCCCTCGCAAGAGGGGTCGCTTTTTCGTGACCGCTGCGCAGCGCCCGGTTAGTCAGTTGTCTTCTTTGAAAACACAATGAGCGTCGCCCCGTCGCCCATCTGCACCGCGTATTCCGCTTTTTCAAGCACCGCCACGCAGTCGCCGTCAAGCCGCACGAAAACCGTGTCGTCCGAAATCAACACTTCAATTTTTGTCACTTCGTTCTTCATTTTCAATCTCCTCAACTGAAGCTAAACACGAAATTCAAAAATTCAAGGGATATGCAGAAATGCATCGCTGATATGCGTCGAGTTGATTTTCGGCGACACCGGAGGTTGATCCTGGTACCGTTTCTCGAGGCTTGAGGCGACCGGTAGTCGAGTGGCCTCGGGCGATTCTATATATTTTCGAAAATCGAAATTCTTCGATGGTGAGACGGCACCGACGCACATATATTATATATCGGCACTTCGCACAGATTGGCTCGCAAGTCGGAGTCGAACCGATCTCAGCCTTGGAGGAGCTGGTGCTTCCGTTACACTACTTGCGATACATTCGATTTCACACCACACTGACAGTCATTCTCCAGCCGCCGCTTCGGCGTCCCCTATAGGGACTATACATCGCTCTGTCTGGAGGTATCTCAGTGGCATTGGTCTCACTATCAGAATAGGCAGATAAGCCCTGCCTCGGCTTATTTGTCTTGAACGAACCTTCCACAATGTCAAACAGCGCAGGATAGATCCGATCGAAAGAAGACTCGACCGGCTAAAGACTCGAGCCGAGAAAAGACTCGACCATCTACTCGACCATCGAACTCATACTCGACCGAAGACTCGAGCCCCTGCAGAGACTCGAGCTCCGAACTTACTCTAACTGGAGCACTGGTCTCCCTTAGGAAACTGATGACGCGCTCCATTTGCTACCGTAGCATAGAACGTTGTGGGATGCAAATGAAAAATGCGTCAGGCGAAAGTTGGCCTAGGGGCAAATTAGCTCGACCAAGAATAAGAAAAAACAAAGAGATAAACATGAATACTCGAGGAAGACAAGCGAAAATCCCATATAAAAACGATAAATATAGAAGATAAGTGGACATTCGGGGGTTAAGTGCTTGTTTTCTTTAATTATATATATAATAGAAATATATAAATATATAACTAAGTAAGAGCTCATCTCTTTTCTGTTGTCACGTTCGAGGTTGCAAACTACATGACACGTTTGACACGCTCCCCTTAAAGGGGGCCCCCCGGCGAAAAATATTTCCCCGTGCCAGCCCTTTTCCAGATTTGCCGGGTATTCTTTTAGAATTCATCCCTACACCATTGTAATTCATATTTCCTAGATTTCCCCATTTGCCGTTCCTCACCCTATCCTACTCGACTACCTATTTAAACCAGCTTAGACAGCCCCACTACAGCCCGGTAACTCGTACAACTATGATAAGTTGTCTACAACTATGACCCCTTGTCATTGCGCCGGTGTAACCAACACGTACCTCCTATTCCACCGTGCTACTGCCCACCATCTCGTAAAGCTTTGATACTTGCAATCACCGCCAGATCCATGCTACATTTTACTTTGGGTCCAGAACCCAACACTGCTTCATTCTGCCAACAGAAGGACTTACCCGCTATGTCTCCAACCGCAAAACCCGTATCCCGCGTCTACTCCTTAGCTTCCTCCAAGCTCGTCTACGCCCCTGGCATCGTTCAGTGGGCGATCAATGCAGCGCAGTTCGCCGATGATCGCAAGCGGATGATCCACATTGTGGCGTCCACTTGGAACATTCCGAAGTTCGCTGCCGAGCAGCTGATCACCAAAAAGGTCCCCTACGACATCGTTGGTGAGACAGTGCGCTTCCAGACTGCCACACAGAAGGTTGCTTCGTTATGAGCCCCACAATCACCGTTGTTATGACGCTCATCAAAGAGCACAAGTCTGTGGCAGAGTATGCTGAGCTTGACGACAAGGGCGAGAAGAAATTCAAGCCTACGCTGCAACCGATCTACGTCCGCAGAAACGAGTATCTGCCGGCGGCGTATACCGTTACTCTAACCCCTACGGAGGTCTGACATGGGCTGGTACGCTGGACCAAAGAATCCTAATGTGTGCTCGCACGCTAAGTTCAACCTGAAGGGTTGCAACCGGTTTGCGGGACACGACGGTCCGCATCGCAACATCTATGACACCACAAACGAGCAATGGGGTGACGACGCGGGAGTGTACTGCGAGACTGAAGAGCAATGGACTGCTCTCGTTAACAATCTTGGTAAATCACAACAGAAGGACTGAACGCTATGTCTAAGAAGATCGCATTCAACACCGGCCGGAAATATACTGTTCATGGTCAACGTATCATTGCAACGCTGCACGATGATGGTGTCGTTACGTTCCATGACATCGACCGCATGGTCTGCGGTGAGTTCAAGCTTGGACTTCACTGCCAGTTCAACCAGGTAGAAGTTATGCACTGGTACGACAACAATCTAGCGAATGGGACACCCCGCTCGCACAGAGACGCTTTCTATCACGACAGCACGAACAGCACCGCTGCATACGTCGATCTGTGCGGCGAGACGCTCAATAAGGTGGTGCGCTAATGACATACTCAATACAAGACTGCGCCACCTACAAAGGATGGACAGTGATTAAATCGGTCCCTGTGGCTGGCGATGGCGTGCAGGCGCCCGGCGCTATCGTAATGTGCAGGATACATGACGTGACTCGCCCCTTTGCGATTCACTTCTTCAACGAGCAAGACGGCGGCTTCCACATGGGAAGCTACTGCGAGAATCGAGCAGAAGCCGAAGACGTCTACGCAATGCGCGTTCTGAAATACACCGGAAGGAACAAGTAGTGATTGTAGAGTATGACGAAGCCCTGTTCCTCGGGCACGATAAAGAGAAATGGGTTAAGAAATGCGGACCTCGTCCGCATAGGCGGAAGCCCTGATTGCAAGCCCATGTGGCATCTCGGTGCCACATGTACGAGCAATCAAGCTCGAAACGGAGAACTACACCTATGAAGAATATCCTAAGTGCTTTCGCTCTTTTCGCCACACTGACGACGACTGCCTTCGCGGCAGAGAAGAAGTCGCTTGATGTTTCCAAGTGCTCTGAGATGTGGAAGGAACACAAGGCCTCCGTCGGCTACGTCGATCCCGGCAAAGGCAATCGGTTGGCGGCGTGGGTGGAGTTCCGCAAGACGAAATGTGGCAAAGAGCGCACGGTCGAAGGCGTAGTCAACTCGCTGTTGGAAGACTAAGATGTCGCATCCGATATGGACACTGTTGCACCACAGGATGACACAAGAGCATCTGGGTCCCTACCTTCCGACGTTTCTCGTTAACGAGGACGAGCGCAAGGCAGCTGAACAGTTTAACGAACGCTATATCCACGGGGGCTGGCGTCCGTTCGGTCAGGGTAAGTTTACTCTGACTGATACTCACATTCTGAAGTACCCCGGTGATCCACCGCTTATCCCAATAGCGGTGACTCATTTACGTGATGAACTGATCCTTCTGTATTCGAGTGATGTGGTTGTTATCAAACAGCCAGATAACTCATTCGAAGTTTGCAGGATGGATTGATTGCAAGCCCATGCCCCATCCATAAAAAGATGGGGCATGTTCGAGCAATCCCGCTCGCAATGGAGTACTTGATATGGACATCCGTAGCTGGAATTACACCCAACTCCCGAAAGGAATCTACAGCGCCCACGTTCGGAAACACAACTGGGGCGGATGGTTCTTGTTCCGTGCGTACCCGAACTCGGGAAACACCTGCTTGGAATACATCTCCCAAGACGTAAACGATGTCCTTGCGAAAGCAGAGACATTCGTCCGAGGTGAACGCGATCCCGCAATCTACAGTGCATCCTACTGAAAGAAGGAGAACTAGCAAATGAAGCCAATCGACAAGCTGAATATGGGTCCCTTGCGCGAAGTAACGCCTATCATAGGTGGATTTCGCGTCACAGTTACTCCGCCCGAATGGACGGGAATCAAAGGAGGAAAGTATATCGATCTCTCCCCCGTCCAGTACTTGAAGTATCTCGAATGGATGGAAAGCGGGATTCTTATCCAAGACGCCCTGCCTGAGCTGACACCGGCTCAGCGTGAAATCTTAATGACGGGGATGTGAGATGAAATCTGCACCCTATCTCGATGGTTGGCTCGCCCAGAAAGATGGATATAATTCGGGCAATCCATATGATGAGACAAAGCAACCTTACTCGTATGGACAATGGGTCTCTGGTTGGTGTGATCGCTTCAGTGCTGTGAAACACAATCTTGATCTGTCTCTAGACGACACTCAGACGTTCATATGATTCTGAAGCGGCCGGGGAAAGTTCGTCTCCGGCCGCGAAACGGTACCGAATCTCGAAGCCGACAGTCGGCATGTCTGATTTCGATTTCAGTACGATATCTTTTTCGATCTTGGCGACGCGGCGCGGCTCGGCTTGGCTTGCGGCAGGCGCTGACACACATTATATATCGACAGTGCAACGCAGCATGGCACCATGATATACAAACGAAAATCGATAGGCCATTTGTTGCTTGCATCGAGCCTAGAATCCTGCTACACTATAATTGGTACAAACAACGGAGTGAATTCTGTGCCTAACTTCAAATGTGTCAACTGCGGAGCCAGTTCCCTTGTTCGAAGCAATTTCAGGTTGACACCGGCAGGTGTTACTTTCTGTAAAAGAGAGAAATGCGATCGACAGCGTCTATACTATCTGCAGACGAATCCACGTACTCCCTTTGTACAGAATATTTCTATAGATCAACCGGCTAAAGACTCGGTCGCCGGCTAAGGACTCGACCAAAGACTCGACCTCAACTTCTAACTCGACCGGAGAACTCGCCATGGAAGAAACTATCACTCCTCAACTCTGGGAGACCTACTTCGAATACTTGGACCTCTTGAGGGAATCAGGTGTGACCAATATGTTCGGCTCGGTTCCGTACATTCAGAACCAATTCGATGTTTCCGAATCCCAGGCAAAGAGAATCTTAAAGGCCTGGTGGGAAACGTTCGACGAGAACGAGACTCTAGCTGTTCGAGCAGCAAAGGTTAAATGAGCCACCCCTGCGGAGAGTACTTCGATCGGGTAGCGTGCGGCTCGGTTTACAGAAAGGTGTCCTGCGGTCTCCGTAAGGGGTAATCATAGCGCCGTACAAGGACATCGACGCACGCATTCACTTTAACCAGAGGTACAGACAATGAAACGCTTTCAGCTCGTTGAGATCGATCATCTTGAACACAAGGAATCGGTAGTGCATTCAACCGACAATCCAATCTGGGCGAACGAGTTGTTCATTCAGATAAGAAAATTAAGTGACCCCAGATACACCTACAGTCTAATTGATCAACGGGAGATAGAGGCGCTCAAGGCGCAATTCTCTGCCGAGGGAAAAGGTGCTGCATAATGTGGCTTCTATTTGACCTGGTCAACCCACGGATTCTGCACGTAGCGCCGGTTCCGGATCAATTGCGGTTCGAAGAGGGGGAACTTCCAACTCACCTTCAGCTGGTAAGGAGCTCTCGAGTCGAAGCAATTGATGATCCTATATTCCTAGGCGCTCTTTCACACTGGTCCGAGATTAAACTTCGACGTCTTTATCATTGGTTAAAGTTAGATCCACCCCTTAGTCCAGCAAAGATGGATGAAAAGGCAATTCTTACCTTACGTCTACAGATTAGGGCTGCGATTGCGAAGCAATTACGCTTTGAACCCAGCCGGCTCCCTACATTAGAGGCTCCCAATATTGTTATCAGCGCACCTCTTCCCCCTCCTCGGCCGCAACGACTGCCTAACGCGCGACGGGGCTCAGTTGGTCCTTTGATACATCGAGTTGCTACCGAAATGTGGGAGGCTGCGGGTAAACCTTTTGACATTCCAACTATACTTTCTCTTCGTCAAACGATTATGAAAGTGCTTAATGATGAGCATAAGATAAAGGTTTCGACTAGCAGTAACGAGCTTGGCCGCTGGCAGAAGTCACTTGTGACTCTCAAGGAGACAGAACCCCATATTTAGGGGCTTGACCCTCCCGAGTCTCCATGCTATAGTATTTGCATCCCCTATCGCTTCCTACATCGCTCGGCGGAGCCACCCATGACTGACGATCCACGTCTGCTCCAATGGCGAAATTTGCCTATGGAGCTGCGTCTGAAAAGGCAGTGGCTCGTTGCTCACCCTGTAAATAAAAGTCCTATCTTTTCTAAGGATGGACAATTCTTTAACGCATCTGTTTCAAAGCACCTCAACTCGCAATGGATGAGCTTTGAAGAAGCTACAACTCTTGCGCTAACCCACAATCTTGCAATCGGCTTCGTCATTATGGAAGGCGAAGATATTACTTGTATTGATCTTGACGTAAAGCCCAACACCACAAAGGAGTATCTAGATCTATTTCAGACTATCGTTAAGAACTTTGACAGTTACACAGAACGATCCATCGGTGGGCATGGAATCCATATTTGGTGCAAGGGGAGCATTGGACTCGGCCGGCGACGCGATGGCGTAGAGATCTACAGTCAAAATAGATTTATGGTCTGTACCGGCAACGTCCTGCATCGTAAAGAACAATTAGAAGCTAGACAAGATATGCTGATGAAAATGCTTAGTCAGATGCCTTTGTCTGAAGGCTACGATGAAGTTGTTCTCGAGGAGTTACCTCAAACTGAAACTGATGAAGACGTAGGCCGCAAGTTATGGGAGAACGAAGACGCAAGAATGCTCTGGCAAGGAATGTGGCGTGAATTAGATCATCCATCACAGTCAGAAGGTGATCTTGATCTAATGGTTCATCTTGTACGTCATAGTCCATCGAATGATCAATGTAAACGTCTATTTCGTCAATCCGGGCTTGGAAAAAGAACCAAAGCAAATCGTTCAGATTATATCTTGCGTACCCTACGTCATGCTCGTTTTATCCGCCAAGCTGAGATGGTAGATATCGAAGCTGGCAAACGCAGTGCAGATGCTATCATTGCCAAGTACGAAGCTGAACAAGCTCTTTTACGCACCGCTGATGGAGCTGTTGTTTTCACTCCAGATCCTATTCAATTTCAGACAGTTGAACATACGGTTGATTTTGATTCTTTACCCGATCCCGAAGAAGTTGTATCTCATATCGATTTTCCTACTGGAGGCCTTGGATACTTAGCTCGATATTTTTATAGAGGTTCAATCTATCCCAATGTTGAATTCTCAGTGGCAGCCGCGATCACTGTGGTATCAGCTCTTTGTGGACGGGGTTGGAATACCAATACTAATTCTGGATTGAATACTTATAATCTTGTCGTTGCTCCTTCTGGAATGGGTAAGGAAGCAATGTCAACTGGGATCAGTAGACTGATTAAAATCTGTTCTGAAAAGTTCCCAACATTCAAAGATGCTTTTCACTTTGGAAGTTTTGCAAGTGGACAAGGTCTTACAAAGCATTTCACCCCAACACGGGGATCGTTTGCACAAATCCTAGGCGAGTTTGGTGGATTAATGAAAAGATTTTCAAATGCTCGCGATGAGAATATACAAGGTCTAATGACAGTAATGCTCGGTCTACATTCTAAATCTAATCCTGGTTCAACATCCGATGCAATCAATTACAGCGATGCCACTAAAAATGTACAATCTCTTCATTCTCCTGCGTATAGTATCCTTGGAGACACTACACCAGAGGTCTTTGAAAGTATCAATGCGTTTCTTCTTAACAGTGGATTCATATCTCGATTTAATATTTTTGAATATAAAGGGAAACGAAGCGATATAAATAAGAAAGTAGATTATTCAATCGATCCGAACTTTGTAGATTATCTAGTTATACTTGCCCGAGTTGCGGATCTGGTTCTTACTCAAAAGAAACCTCCAATCGTTGCTATATTGGATTCAGATGCTGAAGCACGATATGATAGATTTACAAAGTATTGTGACAACAGTTATAATCTTTCTATCGACAATAAAGGTAGTGATATTGAACATCATATGTGGTCTCGTTCTACTTTGCGAATCAACGTTCTAGCAACTCTTGCTGCAATCTTAGATACACCTCCACCAACACCGCAAGGAAATGTAAATGTTCCGATTGTGACTGAGGCTCATTGGGATTACTTCGAACGCTTTGTTATGAATGATATCAATAATTTTAAGACTAAGCAAGCTTCTGGAGATCTTGGAACAGGAAATAGTGTACAGATTAAAAAGCTTGAAGGACTATTGGAAGAATATGTGAACAAGCGAGTAGCAGTCACCTATCGAATCTCAGCAGAATTTCAAGCAGCAGGAAAGATTCCGTATTCTTATATTAGAGCTAGAATGCTCCAGATAGCTTGTTTCAGAACTGATGGTAATTTTGATGATAAGAAATTAAGAGAAGCAATTCAAACCATGAGTAGATTGGGTAGACTTAAAGAGATTAAAGATCCAAATGAAAAAGGAATGACAACAGGTGATCTATACTGGGTCAGGGGAACATGAAAGTCATCGTCTGCGGTAGTCATCTTTACAGTCGACCTAACTTTATTCGTCAATGGCTTAATTGGTATCATAATGGAAATATAATTAGTACTCTGATCGAGGGTGGTGCATTGCATGTCGATGCTATAGCTGGCGCATGGGCCGTCGAACATGCTATTGATCATCGTAAGATCGAAGCAGATTGGCATATCTTTGGACACCAAGCTGGGCCTAGACGAAATGCACAGATGTTATTAGAAGGGCCACATGTTGTGATCGCATTTCCAGGCGGACCAGGTACAGCTAACATGATGAAACAAGCACGCGCTGCTGGTATTCCTGTCATTGAGGTGCAATATCCCAAGCATTGATACTTGCATCCGATCGCTTATTATGCTATAAAGTATGGTCCATCTAACAACGGAGTACTTCCTATGACTTTGATACCAGAACGGCAAGTTTCCCTCGACCACCTTAGAGAGTGGTACGAATTGAAAAAGCAAATGGAGGAGATGAAGAACAAGGAAATCGTTCTTCGTCAATTTATTTTCGCTGGACTGTTCCCAAGTCCGGAAGAGGGTACCAACAGCCATCCACTGAACGACGGGACCGGTGCAGTTCTGAAAGCAGTACACACTATTAATCGTGCTGTTCAGATCGATCTACTTCAAGAACTAGCAAAGTCGCAATCCCTGCCTGACCACAATCTTCCCAAGTTGGAACTGGAGAAGTTGGTCAAGTGGAAGCCTGAAGTTGCAATCAAAGAGTATCGTACTCTTACTGACGAGCAGCGTAATTTGTTCGATCAGGTGCTTGTGATCAAGCCGGGTATGCCCGGACTCGATATCGTCATTCCAAAAAGGAGTACTTGATGGCACTTCACTTTTCTACTGCTTCGGAAGAATCTTTGTCCAATGGGATCAAAGTTCTTGTCTACGGGGGTGCAGGAGTTGGAAAAACAGTTCTTACTGCTACACTTCCAACCCCCGTTCTAATCTCTGCTGAGTCCGGTGCTCTATCTCTTCGCGAATCTAACCTGAGACGTCTATTTGGTAATGATCAATCTGTCTGTTACAACATGCCTATCATTACCATTGAGACTGCAGACGATTTGCGAGATGCTCATCTCTGGTGTCTGCAGAGCGCAGAAGCTCGTAACTTTCAGAGCATTGGATTGGACAGCATAACCGAGATTGGTGAAGTTGTTCTCAACAATGCCAAACGACAAGTAAAAGATCCTCGTCAGGCTTACGGGGAACTGATTGAAAAAATGGAGACTTTGATCAGAGCTTTCCGAGATCTCCAAGGTAAGAATGTGCTCGTCTCCGCAAAGATGGAGCCGACAAAAGATGAATTATCTGGTATCGTTAAATATGGTCCATCGATGCCGGGCGCTAAACTTGGACCGAAGTTACCTTACTTCTTTGACGAAGTCTTTCGTCTTGGGGTTGGGAAAGATCCAACGACTCAGCAGGAGTTTCGTTTCCTGCAGACGCAACCTGACCTTCAATTCGAAGCAAAGGATAGAAGTGGAGCTCTAGCAAATATGGAGCCTCCAAATCTAGGCTACATCTTCAACAAGATCCTCAACTCGTAAAGGAGCCATCTAATGGTGCAGCTCAATTTCGACGCTCGACAGTTTACACCTCTCGACAACGATGTCATTCCTGAAGGCTGGTACAACTTCATCATCGACGAATCTAACGCGATGCCGACAAAAGACGGCAACCCTAACCACCTGCGTCTCGTTCTTCGATTCTCCATCATCGACGGACCACACCAGGGACGTAAGGTGTTCACTGGCCTGAATATGCGGCACACCAATATCCAGACAATGGAGATTGCGAATCGCGAACTGAGCGCAATCTGTGCCGCTCTCAATCTGCCTTACGTTCAGGACACCCAGCAGCTTCACAACATCCCGCTGAAGGGACGTGTCAAGACCATCAAGGACCCCAACGGTGTCTACGACGACAAGTCGGAGATTAAGAGCTACAAGCCCATCAACTATGTGGTTCCTGGTGTTCTTGCTCAACCCGGAACGAAACCTCAGGGAGCTCCCGCAGCAGCACCCACTGGCTGGACGCCTCAACAGGCACCTCAGCAAGCACCACAGCAGACTTGGGCACCTCCGCAGCAGCAAGCTCCGCAGCAGAACGGAGTATACCAGCAGCCTCCGCAACAACAGGCAGCTCCTCCAAACGGTGGTTGGCAGCAACCTCAGACTCAGCAGCCTTGGGGACAGCCTCCGCAGCAAGCTCCGCAACAGATGCAGGCACCTGTGCAGACGCAGCCTGTACAGCAGGCCGAACCCCAACAGGCACCGGTACAACAGTCCGCGCCCGTTGGGTTCGCTGCGCCTCCTCCGACTCAACAGGCTCCTCAGGCTGTTCAACAGCCGCAAGATCCTGCTGTCACTGCTGCTCAAACTGCCCAGCCGCCATGGGCCAGGCAGCCTTCGTAACTGAACGTAACCAACTCAAGGGGGCTCCATTCGGGGGGCCCCCTACTTTTCAATAGAGGTGGATAATGAGTTGGGAAATGACAAATGAAATCTGGTCTAAACTTCCACTCGCATTGCGACAACGTTGGTGGAGAGAGACTGATTATGGTCTACTTGCACCGAATGAAGAATTAAAGCAAGCTATTCACGACGCCTTAAATAAGGATAAATCCCAATGATCACGTTTCTTGGTGATTCTGCAATCCTTGTTACAGAAAAGAAAGTAACAATTCTTGGAACAATAATTGTTACTCCAGGAAATGATCTAATATCTCAGAAATTATATCAGACTCTTATTGAGTACTTAGAATTTCAAAAGAAGAAGGATGAATCTTAATGGTTGATATTGCTCGGGATTTATGTCTCGCTATCGATAAAGCTATTGCAATTGATCAAGGTGCTGCATACAGAGGTTGGCTCGGTCAGGTACTTCCGCATATGTCGGATGCATACAGAGACACTGAAGAGTCTCATCGAAGCCACATGGGAGCTTCTCAGCTCGGTCATGACTGTGGCCGCGCCGTATGGTACAGTTTTCGATGGGCTACCAAGGCTGCGCACCAAGGTCGTATGCTCCGTCTATTTAATCGTGGGCACATTGAGGAAGCGCGTTTCATCGCGATGCTACTCACTGTTGGAATGCCTGTCTATCAACAAGACGCAGAAGGAAAGCAATTTCGAATTCAGTTTGGGGATGGCCACGGTGGTGGAAGTGGTGACGGGGTCACACATTATAATAACAGCCCCACTCTTCTTGAATGCAAAACTCATAACGAAAGATCTTTTATCGAGTTAGCAGGAAAGCTGGAAGAATGGCGGGCATATCTAGCTAGCGAAGGTCATTTTAAAGGTAAAGGTGTTCGCGATGGAAAACCAGAACACTTTGTTCAAGCACAAATCTACATGCGTAAGATGGGTATTGCGAGCTGTCTCTATATGGCAGTCAACAAGAACACGGATGATCTTTATATCGAGATACTTACTCTCAATCCTGAGCATGCAGATCAGTACATTGAGAGAGGCGAGAAATTGATACAAGCTGCGACGCCCCCAACTAAGCTCAGTACCTCGCCGGGGTTCTGGAAATGTACCTGGTGCGAACACAAACCTATCTGTCATATGAAACGAGCACCTGACAGAAACTGTCGAACTTGCAAATATGTTCAAGTCCAATCCGAAGGACGATGGGCTTGCACTCACCCGACTCAATGTGCTATACTAAGTACAGAAAAGCAGCTCATAGGTTGCCCACTGTACAAGATAGCGGATCACTACAAATGAAGCCTTTTATCGACAGACAATATCAAACGGAAGCAGTCAATAGTATATGGGCATACTTCGAAACCCATTCTATTGGCAATCCAATTCTTGCAATGCCTACCGGCAGTGGCAAGACGATTGTCAATGCCCGTTTCCTCGAAGGTATCTTTAAGAACTTTCCATTCCAAAAAGTTATGCTGCTGACTCACGTTAAGGAATTAATTCAACAGAATTTTGAGAAGCTGATTGCGCTATGGCCTGATGCACCTGTCGGCATCTATAGTGATGGACTCGGACAAAAGAATTCTAGACAGCCCATCACATTAGGCGGCATTGCTTCTGTCTGGAGACAACCTCAACTCTTTGGTCATGTTGACTTAATTATTATTGACGAAGTCCATCTAGTTAGCCCACGCGGCAATACAATGTATCAGACGCTTATTGATGCATTGAAAAAGATAAACCCAAAACTTCGTGTGATCGGGCTTACTGCTACTCCTTGGCGTATGGGACACGGGAAACTAACTGATCCATATCTAGATAAAGATGGAAAACTGCATCCAAGTGTCTTCACTGATTTCTGTTTCGACATCACAAACTATCATAGCTTCAATAGGTTGATCGCAGAAGGCTACCTTGTTCCGCTGATCCCTAAGAAGATGAAAACAGAACTTAACGTAGACGGAGTCCATCTACGCGGTGGTGAGTTTATAGAGAAAGATCTACAGATTGCAGTCGACAAACATGAAATCACCGTTGCTGCAATTAAAGAAGCTATCGATCTTGGTAAGGATCGTAAGAAGTGGTTAGTATTTGGAGCAGGCATTGAACATGCCGAACACATTACTCAGATCTTAAACGAGATGGGAATCCCTGCGGGATGCGTCCACAGCAGGCGCGAAGATCGTGACGCCACAATCAAGGCCTTCCGAGCCGGCAAGATCCGCGCGCTGGTCAACAATAACATTCTGACAACGGGCTATGACGATCCGACAGTGGATATGATTATTGTCCTGCGTCCAACTATGTCCACAGTGTTGTGGGTCCAGATGTTAGGGCGAGGCACACGACCTGTCTATCCTCCTGGACATAACAGCGAGACGC
>Ga0193738_1000058_pt1 | contig 72108 bp, 63 predicted proteins | sample L2a1metaG_FD_144927 | JGI IMG/M metagenome (GOLD analysis project Ga0193738, IMG submission 144927) | Soil microbial communities from a riparian zone of the East river system, Colorado, United States - L2a1 | ecosystem: Environmental > Terrestrial > Soil > Riparian zone | place: USA: East River... | reverse complement strand
AATGAACCATTCAATGATAGTCTTGCTTACAGGAAAAGCTCACCATACTATTATGCTAATGGATTAAAAGGGAATTTACTTATTTGCCATGGCATGGTAGATGTGAATGTGCATTACCAGGATGCTGTAAAACTTACACAACGATTAATTGAATTGGGAAAAGATAATTGGGAACTGGCATCATATCCAATGGAAGATCATGGCTTCGTAGAACCAAGCAGCTGGACCGATGAGTACAAAAGAATATATAAGCTATTTGAGAACGTTTTAAAAAAATAAGGATCTCTTACATAGATTAAAAAAGCTCCGGTAATACCGGAGCTTTTTATTTAGAATTGAGGATTTATCCATCGTTCAAAGAATTCCCATGTACGCAACATTTGATCTATCCGTTGCCTATTATTACCGCTGCGTGTTAATTCATGTGTTGCATTAGGATGACGAACATATTCCACTGGCCTGCCTAATACTTTCAAACTGCGGTATAACATTTCACCTTCTACAAAACCAGTTCGTCTATCATTGTCACCATGAAATATTATATACGGGGTTGTGATATTTTGCACATAAGTGATCGGCGATTCTCTTTGCAATATTGCTTTTGCTTCGGCATCCCATGGATAGCCGCCAAAATAATTTGGTACTAAACGCCATGCATTGCCTTCACCAAAAAAAGTTGACAGATCATAAACACCACGTTGTGAACAAGCAGCTTTAAAACGTTTATCATGTCCGATGATCCATGCAACAAGATAACCGGCATAAGAACCTCCCGTAACTAAAAGCTTTGATGTATCTGCCCAAGCTTCGGCAACAGTTTTATCCAATGCAGTTAAAACATCACTGGCTGGTCCGGCACCCCAATCTTTTATATTTCCGCGAAGAAATTTTTCTCCATAACCACCACTGCCGCGGGGATTGCAATACACCACGCCATAACCTTTACTACAGAAGTATTGATATTCGTGCCACATACTTAATTCACCCGGTCCCCACATGGCCGCAGGTCCGCCATGAATTTCTAAAAGCAATGGATATTTTTTACCGGCCTCATACCCGATCGGTTTCATTACCCAATACTCAACTGTTTGACCAATGCTATTTGTAAATGTATGTTTCTCAGGCATTGAAATTTGTTTTTGCTGCACCCAACCCTCATTAAAATTTGTTACACGTTTTGCATTTGCAACACTTGTATCGGCGATATAGAGTTCATTAGGATTTGCAACTTCTGTCTTTACGTAAACAAGCCTGTCATTCACTATATCAAAACTTAATATGCCAGAATTAAAGTCAGTGATTTGTTTGATCTGTTTTGTTTTTACATCAAGACGATATAACGGTGAGCCGCCATTACTTTGTGCAGTAAAATAAATAGCCTGGTCATCTTTACTCCAGACAGCATTACCAACATTTCTGTCAAATGGAATATTGATAATGTCTTTTTCTGAACCATTAACAGGCATCAAGGCAAGTGTTGCCACAGACACATAATTCGTTTTGTTGTATTGAAAAGCTATCCATTTACCATCATTTGATAATAATGCACTGTTATAAGAAAAATCTTTTTTACCAAGAAGCATTTTTATTTGACTTCCATCTGCGTTTGCTATAAATATTTCTGATTCCAGTGAACGATCAGGATGATCTGTAGAATCTATATCGGCAGTCATGATAAATTGTTTTCCGTCAGGAGTAAACTGCAAATTGTTATAACGATAGAAGCCACGTGTAACTGCAACTGGTGTTGCATTTGGCTGAACATTCACAACAAAAAACTGGTTAAAATTCATGTCCGCTGAAATATCAGTTTCGCTTTGAAAATTCAGTTTGGTCAGAACGGTTGCTTTTCTATCATTCGCATTCATTTCAAGATAGGCACGCACTTCACTTTTCGACCCATCCGGGTTGGGCTTTGCGGTGGTTGACATCAAATGTTCATTTTTATTATACCCCGGTTTTTCCATAGACCATGCAGGAACTTTCTTTCCGGGATTAAGCAAAGAATCATTCATTAAATCTCGTGGTCTTACTGATGCAGCAAAAGCAATTTGTTTTCCATCGGGACTAAATCGCGGAGCAGTAGCGCCATATTTAAATTTTGTAAGCTGCATCGGCTCACCACCACTAAATGATAAAATAAAAATTTGCGTTTTCCCATCAACAGTTCTTACAAAAGCCAGTTGTTTTCCATCAGGACTCCATGCAGGTTGCGAAGCTCCTTCCTTGCTAAAAGTAAGTTGACGCGGCACGGCGCCGGGTTCTGTAGAAACCATCCATAGCTGGCTGGTATATTTATACTCCCATTTGGCACTATCAGATTCGGGTTCTATAGAAGTAACAACAAATGCTGCTGTGCTTCCATCCTCTGTGAGTGTTACACTGCTGATCGTTTTCATTTTAAGCATATCGGTAACTAATACCGGTTGCTTAGTTTGAGAATTTACATGAGTAGTAAGCAAAAACACAAGTACTACAAACAGGTAACGCATAATTGAAGTTTTGTATTAGTAATAATTCAATTTTGAATATACAGCTTTACCCGTAAATAAAAAGCTTGTTATCTTTAAAGTATCACACACTTATTTAATTTTTGTTTTATGAAACAAAATATACACCGTCGCCGGTTCATACTTGATACTTCGGCAGCATTAGCACTCGCTGCATTTAAGACAAGCACTCTTGATTTCTTTTCACAGGCAACACCAAGACGAGTAGCATTAATAGGTACTGGATGGTATGGGAAAAGTGATCTGTTCCGATTATTGCAAGTGGCCCCCGTAGACGTAGTAGCACTTTGTGATGTAGATAAACAACAATTGAATAAGGCAGCCGATATGGTAAGCCAGCGTCAGAAAAATAATAAGAAGCCCGCTTTATATGGAGATTACAGAAAACTATTATCTGAACAAAAACCGGAGATCGTTTTGATCGGCACACCCGATCACTGGCATGCGTTAACTGCAATTGATGCAATGAAGTCCGGTGCTCATGTGTATGTGCAAAAACCGATCAGTGTTGATGTAATGGAAGGCGAAGCAATGCTTGCAGCTGCAAGAAAATATAAGCGAGTAGTGCAGGTAGGAACACAACGAAGAAGTACACCGCATTTAATGGATGCGAAAAAAAATATTGTGGATGCAGGAATGCTCGGCAAAGTATCGCATGTGGAAATGTGTTGTTATTATCATATGCGCAATAATGGAAACCCTGCTGTAGAAGCAGTGCCTGATTTTTTTGATTATGAAATGTGGACCGGCCCTGCACCTTTACGTCCTTATGATGGTTTACCGCATATACGTTGGTGGCGGACATTTATGGAATACGGCAATGGCATTATGGGCGATATGTGTATTCATATGTTTGATACAGTAAGATGGATGTTAGATCTTGGCTGGCCAAAACGAATCAGCTCAACAGGCGGGATCTATGTTGATAAAACAGGTAAGAGTAATATAGCTGATACACAAACTGCAATTTTTGAATATGAAGGATTGAATTGTGTTTGGCAACACAGAAGCTGGGGCACTCCTGCTGATCCGGAATATCCATGGGCATTTAAAATTTATGGCGACAAGGGAACATTATGTGGAAGTACAATGAAATATGATTTTTACCCTACTAATAGCAAAGCTGAAAAAATTCACGGCGATGTTGTGTTTGAAAAAGAAAAATATCCTGAAGATATAAATGAGCCGGGTATGGAACTAAATGCAGCTCCAGCTACAAGACTTCATATGCTTAATTTTCTTGAGGCAATTGATAAAAACATTAAGCCAGTTGCAGATATCGAACAGGGACATATTTCCACGGCGAGCTGTATTCTTGCGAATATGTCAATGCAGTTAAATGGAAGAGCATTGATCTATGACCCGATAAAAAGGATTGTTGTTGGTGATGCAGAAGCGACAAATCTTTTACAAAGAAAATATCGTGGATCGTGGGTGCATCCTTTGCCTGGAAATGTATAACTCCTATTTATTCTTTTAAACTTTTCAAGTAAGCAATGGTTTGAGGAATTTGAATAATAATATTGCTGCTTTCATCCTCGATAAAATAATGTTTGATGCCGATCTTTTTTGCTTCTCTCATAATTGCAGGTATATCCAACTCACCCGTACCAACAGCAACATCATTCTCCGGAGAAGTAAGACCGGTAAGATCTCTTTTTGTTCCTTTCTTCATGTCCTTTACATGCATCAGCTTCCATCGGTTACCATATTTTTTAAGCAATGCTGCAGGATCGCCTCCTCCGAAATAGATCCACATGATATCCATTTCAAATGAAACATATTCAGGATTTGTATTCTTAATTATATAATCAAGCAATGTTCCATCTTCATATGGCCAGAATTCATATCCATGAGCATGATAACAAAATGTAAGGCCGTTCTCTTTTAAAATTTTTCCTGCTTTATTAAAATCTTCAACGGCCTTTTTCGCATTTTCAAAATTGAAGCTGCCTGTTGTATGTGGTATCCATGCACACATTACATATTTCGCTCCTAATGTTTTTGCCCTGTACACTACAGAATCAGTTTTATTTACCAATTGATCATACCCAGTTCCGGTTGATGGTATACTTATCCCTCTGTCATCACATAATTTTTTAAATTCCTGTAAGGTTAAACCTCCACCACCGCCGCCTTCAATTTCAGTAATACCCATTGATTTTATTGTATCCAATACTTTAGCAGGATCTTTTCCCATACTTCTGCGAAAAGTATAGGTCTGCAAACCAATTGGCGCAGTGAATAATGGCTTTTGTGCAATGGCTGTATCTGTGAATAATAAAACAGCTAACATTAATAGAAAGAAAGTTTTTTTCATTGTGTTACTTTTTTGAACCACAGAGTCACCGAGTACACAAAGAAACACAGAGTATCTTTGTGAATCATCGTGTCGTTGTGTCTCCGTGGTTATTTTACGAAATTATAACTAAGAGTGATCATTCAATATTTATATAAAAGATGAATAGCATTACTACAGTACAAGAGTGCGACGCAACAGAAGTCGAAAAGAATTACTTAAGCTGGCAAACACAATTACACTTTCAATAATCGTAAAAATCATTCTCAAAAGAACTTTACAATCTAAGTTCCCCTTTAGGGGACAGGGGTTTTAAATATTTCCCTTTTTCAACTCCTCTACCGCATAATTAGCCGCTCTTGCTGTGATCGCCATATAGGTCAATGTCGGATTTTGTGAACCGGTCGATGTCATGCAAGCTCCGTCGGTGACAAAAACATTTTTGCAATGATGAAGCTGGTTCCATTTATTCAATAAAGAAGTTATTGGATCATGCCCCATGCGGACCCCACCCATTTCATGTATATCAGAACCCGGTGGGGATTTAGTATCCTCTGCTTTTATATTAATGAATCCGGCTTTTTCAAACATCAGTTTCGACTGCTCAATATAATCAGCCACCATCTTATCATCATTCTCACTCCATTCACATGAAACGATCAATTGAGGAATGCCATATTTGTCTTTCATGTCTTTTGATAACCGAACATGATTTTTTTCCAGCGGTACACATTCACCCATCATCCAGGTACTGATATACCAACCACCCAACTCTGGCTTTAATAAATTTTCTCTTAACTGATCGCCTATCATATCCGTATTTGAATACGCCCCTCTTCCCCCACCTACACCTATTGCATAGCCTCTTAGAAAATCCATTTCCTGTTTAAATACATTTCGGAATCTTGGCACATAACTATTGCTTGGATTGCGGCCATCCGTTTTTTTATCTTTAAATCCATCATGAGTTGCATTTGCTTTGCCACGGTAATTATGCCAAGAAATAAATTTACCGAGTAACCCACTATCATTTCCCAACCCATTTGGAAACCTGTTTGAAGTTGAATTCAGCAAGATCGCATTACTGTTAAGAGCCGAGGCATTTACAAAGATCACATTTGCATAAAACTCGATCATCTCTTTTGTAGTTGCATCAATAATTTTTACACCGGTTGCCTTACCCTTTTTTTCATCATAAATAATAGAATGCACAACCGAATGCGGTCGAATGGTAAGATTGCCGGTCTTGAATGCCCATGGAATTGTTGATGCATTGCTACTGAAATATGCACCATATATACAACCCCTGTTACACATATTTTGATTTTGGCATTTACTTCTCCCCTGTTCTATATGTATCTGCTGAGGATCAGTAATATGTGCACACCTTGCCTGTATAAGATGACGATCGGAAAAATTCTTCTTTAAACTTTCTTTGTAATGCTGTTCAATGCAACTCATTTCAAAACCCGGCATCACTTCGCTATCGGGTAGTTCAGGCAATCCATCTTTATTACCGGCAATGCCGGCGAATTTTTCAACATAGCTATACCATTCTTCCATGTCTTTATAGCGGATAGGCCAGTCAACTGCGAAACCATCTCTTGCAGGCCCTTCAAAATCATGATCACTCCATCGCTGTGTTTGTCTTGCCCATAATAATGATTTGCCTCCCACATGATAACCGCGAACCCAACGGAATGGTTTTTCCTGGATGAAAGGTTGTTCATCATCTTTCAATGCCCAATGCAAAGTTTCTTCGCGAAGATTTCTTGCACCTTGTAAATTTTTACGCTGTTCAATTGATACCGTACCACGATGCTCAAGTTCCCATGGAGCTTTTGATGCAGTTGGATAATCTTTTACATGCTCCACATTGCGGCCACGTTCAAGCACCAATGTTTTTAATCCTTTATCACAAAGTTCTTTGGCGGCCCAACCACCACTGGCGCCGGAGCCGATCACAATTGCATCGTATGTTCTTTTTTTATCCTCAGGCATGATCTGATGCTTTTACATTAACGCTACCATAATAATGTCCGGGAGCCACTTTGTATCCGAGATATTCCTGCATTACTTTTTGCGATGTATTGAAACCTCTTATCGTTTCTGATTTTATTAAATCGAAGAAATCCTTTTCTTCTTTCTTTTCTGACGTGGAAATTTTTAGTAACAATTCCTCCCGTTGTGCTTGTGTGCAATCAGTAAACGATATTTTATGTGATGTATTCGCAGATTTGTCTAAAGTTTTTAATTGTGTCTTTACATTATCCTGCGCATCTTTTTCATAACAATCATCTATCAACTTTTGTAGAAACTTATCAACACCAACTGATAAAGCGCCAATGCTATTACCTGCTGGAATGATCGTATCAGTAATGCTTGCTAAAATTTTTTGTTCGGCTATTGAAAAAGATGTTTGATGAATAGTCGTGTCGCTTATACCACAGCTGACCATCCACTGCGGGAGTGTGATCAATCCACCGGAAACAATGGCAAGATTTTTTATGGCTTTGCGGCGATCCATAGTAATGAGAAATGAATTTAAATAAAATTCTGATGGCTAAAGATATTTTTATTACCCTGCCGAGGTGCCTCTATTTAGCTTGGGTTACACAGTTTACCCAGAGCGAAGCGAAGGGCACTTTTCTACTTTCTGTAATTCCATTGTGCTTAAATGAGTAGTATTTAAAAAATACCTGCCCGCCAAAGGCAGACAGGTATTAAAACAAAAACTATAATTAATTTGAACTATTTTTTGGAGGAGAAGGATTTGCATCTATCTCAGTATCTTGATCTGCCCATGTCGAAGTTGCATTAATATCTGTTGGGTCTTTATGAGTAAGAATAATACTATAGTTGAAATGGCCATTTTTATTTTCCGGAACAAAAAGAACAAACTTAAAGGCATCAGGACCAGTACCAATTTTCCCTTGAATGCCTTCAACCTCACTTTTTTCAAGGATTAAATTGTCCCAAAAGACAACTGGACCATAATCAGCATCACTAGGCTGACCTTTCTTTAATTTCAAATTCGGATTAAGATCATACTCCCCCTTACAATCCATTTGCGAATTACCTTTACAGGACCATCCATAAAGAGTTATAAAATCTGGTTCCGTTGCAAAAGAAAAAACCAATCTTCGTTTGTCCAACTTTTTAAAGTCTTCTGCACTTACCCATATTTTATGCAAGGTGTTCGTGGCCGGCATTCCATCAGTACTTGTTGTTGTATTTGTCGAAGCCGCGGTAGTGGTGTTTGTAGCAGTCGAATCATTATCTGCACAGGACGACATTAAAAAAAATACAAACAGGAAAAAAGGAATACCTCCCAATTTAAAATACTTGTTCATAGTTGTGGTGTTTTAGGTGACTAATATATTTCTGGAGAGAGTTGATAAGAAAGGTAACTACTAATTTTTTTATTTCAAGAATTTTATTAATAAAATAAGGAGTAATTTCAATCAATACTCCGAAAAACATCATGAACATTTTTAACGCGGACTACTAAAAATGGTTGACTACTTAATTAAAATACTTGACTGGTCAGAAGTTTGGGCATTGATAATTCCTTTGGCAGTATTACTATTTCGCCGCAAACAACCGGCAACTTTAAAACCGATCATCATTTACCTCTGGATCGCATTTATTTTAAATGTGATTATCGATATAATTGTGGTGATCAATCTTGATCGAACATCAGACTTAAGCAATAACCCATTATATAATATGCACTCTATTGCCAGGTTTATCTGTTTCAGTATATATTTTATAAACCTGCCCCAATCATCTTTTACAAAATTCAAAAAAATACTTGCAGCAGTTTCAGCAGTGTTCATGATCATCAACTTTACTTTCTTTGAAAATTTCTTTAACCATGACTCTTTCAGTGGAAATTTATTGGCTACAGAAGCATACTTATTATTAGTTTATTGCATGCTTTATTATTTATCAGAATTAAAAGATGACAGTAAAAATCTTTTTAACGGGCCCGACTTCTGGATCGTTACAGGTCTAAGTATTTATGTTGTCATTAATTTTTTTGTGTTTCTATTTTATCTGCCAATGATCTATGTAGATCGGTTTGTACTCGCTGTCAACATCTGGAATGTTCATAATATTGCTTTTATTATCTTTTGTCTTTTTATAACCAAAGGTTTATATGGATCTCATCGATATAAGTATTCAGTCTAGGGTCGTTATTGGCATATCTGCAATGCTGGTCCTCTTTACGAGCTTCCTTATTGTATTTATTTCTAATCACCGTAAGAAACTGCAATACCACAAAAATCTGCAGGCTATGCATGAACAGCAGCAGAATCTTTTAAAAGAACAAAACCTTTTATTGGAGCAACGTGTGAAAGAAAGAACGACAGAATTATCAGAACAAAAAGATGCATTACAAAAAACATTACAGGAATTAAAGGCCAGCCAATTGCAATTGATCCAAAAAGAAAAAATGGCCTCCCTGGGAGAGCTTACATCAGGTATAGCACATGAGATACAGAATCCATTGAATTTTGTTCTCAACTTCAGCGAGATCAATACCGAATTACTTCTTGAGATCAAACAGCGTATTGCCGGTGAAACTTTACCAGAAAAATTCACTAATGACATTAACCCGCTGATGGATGATTTTTCCGCCAATCAGCATAAAATACTTCATCATGGAAAACGAGCTGATGGGATCGTAAGAAATATGCTGCAACATTCCCGCAGGCACACAGGGTCAATGGAACTTACAGATCTGAACGAACTTGCAGATGAATATTTAAAGCTGAGTTATCACGGCTTCAGATCAAAACACAAAACATTTATTTGCGACTTCCAGACATCCTTTGACGGAGCGGTAGGACGAATAGAAATAATTCCGCAAGATATCGGGCACATCTTTGTCAATTTGTTCAGTAATGCTTTTTATTCAATGAATGAAAAGATCAAAACAAAAGGGAATGGTTACGAAGCTAAACTTTTCGTTAGTACTGAAAAGAAAGGAAATAAAGCAATCATAATTGTAAAAGACAATGGCATGGGCATATCACCAACTATTATTGATAAGATCTTTCAGCCATTCTTTACTACAAAACCAACTGGTGACGCAACCGGCCTGGGTTTATCATTAAGCTATGATATTATCAAAGCCCACCAGGCAGAATTAAAGGTGGACTCAAAAGAAAAAGAATATGCAACCTTTACTATGGAGTTGAATTATTAACTGCAATTATTTTTACCAATATGTAACATGCCTTGAACTGCGAAAAACATTCTTTTGCCACCATTTCACCTGATCATCTCTGCTAAAAGTTCGCCACAAAAGATTTGACTTCGATGATTGATGCCAAAGGCCACAAGCATGTGCAATTTCATGTGCAAGGGTCGAAGCATTTTTTGCTCCGGTTGGGTCTAATGTTACATAATCAGTAAGAGGCCCGAGAGAACAACCAGCTGCATGATCAATATCTAAAACAACAAATGCTGTGACAGGATAAAAAGATCCGCTAAGATTTGATGCAAAAAAACTCCCGGTAATGGCAAACTCTTCGGCTAATGCACCAATACTTCCTTTTGTATATAATACGTCATATGGTGCTTTTTTTTGTAACACTTCGACAAATTGTTGTCCGGATTTATACGGTAGTAATCTGGTATTGAAGTTCTTTTTGAATGAGCTTTTTGCATACCTTATAGCATTAACAAGATCATCTGGCGAAACAACAGGATTGGCTTGGGGGTCTTGCAGAATAAAGATCTTTACACGTAATTTTTTTTCTGGCCAATTTAAAAAGCCAAAGAATGTATCAAATATATTTATTACAAGTCGATGAACGATTTCAGCAATGATCCTGACAGTTACTCTTGTGCTTGCTTTTATTCCATCCCAAATTTTTTTCATTACTTAAAGATAAAATAATGATGAGTTTTACCTACTTGCTTTCTTCTTTCTTTGCTGAGAATGACGTAGCCACTACCTTCGCTGCCAAATCGAATATACATGAGGCGTTTTAAATTCTTACTGCTAACAATAACCTTCATTGCAGTTTCCATTTCATCTTTTGCATGGTGGGGACAGAATGGTCATCGTATAGTTGGTGAGATCGCCGACAGCTATCTCAACAGCAAAGCAAGAAAAGCTATCCGCTAAATATTAAGTAATGAATCAATTGCCATAACAAGTAATTGGCCGGATTTTATTAAATCTGATTCTACATTTAATTATTTAAGTGCGTGGCACTATATAAATGTAAAACAAGGTTTATCACAAACTGAATTCAATACCGTATTAGGAAATGATACGCTGACAAATGCATACACCAAACTTAACTTCCTGATCGCTGAACTAAAAAACAAACAACTGGCTCTTGATAAAAAACAAATGTACCTGCGCCTGTTGATCCACATAGCAGGCGATATACACCAACCCCTTCATGTTGGGCAATTTGAAGACCTGGGCGGTAACCGTATTAGATTGCAATGGTTTGGTGAATCAACAAACCTGCATAGTTTATGGGATGAAAAATTAATTGATTTTCAAAAGCTCAGTTACACCGAATATGTTTCATGGATCAATCATACAACCAAAGAGCAACGCAAACAATGGCAGGAGCAACCGCTGAATGAATGGTTTTTTGAATCTTATCAACTTGCCGGAAAAATTTATAACAGTGTTACTCAACCTGAACCAAAACTCAGCTTCCGATATAATTTCGATCATGTTGAAATGTTGAATAACCAATTATTAAAAGGCGGCGTTCGCCTTGCAGGTCTGCTAAATTCAATTTTTGGATAACATCTATTGTTGTTTTGTGTTGGAACAATCAGTTGCATTTAGAAAATTTTAACGTCAATTACCACGAAAGTGGTATTGACTCACTACTTTTTGAAAGTAATTTGCGTATGTAAACTTAATTCCTATGCGCAAAAGAAAAATGCCTCATTTCATAAGACTAACGAGGCTTGCATTGAAGAGTGTATGGTATGCGTTAACAATACCAAATGATCCTTATCATGAAAAGGAAGTAAACTTTTGGAACATACCGAAAAGAAAAAAAGTAAGTGAAAGACAATACAGATAATTTTATAAAAATCGCTTCCCTTTTTTATTACTTCCCTTTTCGTATTATTCGTTTTCTATGCTGTACTCCCCAGGTCTGCAATTCTTCAATTAACTTTTCCAACGTTTCGCCATAAGGAGTCATCGAATATTCTACTACTACAGGAACGGAATCATATACTGTGCGTTTTACAAGCTCATTCATCTCCAGCTCTCTTAATTCCTTTGACAACATCTTATCAGTAATGCCATGTACCTGTTTAGCCAGCTCACTAAACCGTTTATTGCCAAATTGCAAAGCAAGAATAATAGGCAGCTTCCATTTACCACTTAAAATATCCAATGCATCCCGCACAGGGACTAACGCTTTTGTACAAGTTTCATGCGTTTTTTCGTTTTCTTTAACTTTTGATGCCATGATTTTTTGATTTTAATGTCACTATACCAAAGTATAGTGCTATACTTTGGTATAGTACTATAAAAAGTATAGTAAAGATAAGTAGCTTTGTGTCTGAAACAAAAAAAATAATCATGGCAAATCAAACATGGGCACTAGACCCAACACATTCAGAACTTCAATTCAAGATCAAGCACCTGATGATATCTACCGTAAGCGGGCAATTCAACGAGTTTAAAGCGACTGTTGAGACAGATGGTGATGATTTCACAAAAGCAAAAGTACATTTCGAAGCGGCAGTAGATTCTATCTCTACCAATAATGAACAACGTGATGCACATCTGAAGAATGGAGATTTTTTTGATACGGAAAAATATCCTGTAATAACTTTTGATAGTGAAAGAATGGAAAAGACAACTGAAGATGAGTACAAACTTTATGGCACATTAACTGTGCGGGGAGTAAGTAAGAAAATTATTCTGAATACAGAATTTGGCGGCATAACAAAAGATCCGTGGGGGAATACAAGAACAGGTTTTTCTGTAACAGGCAAGATCAACAGGCAGGATTTTGGGATGAGTTTTGGAGCGGTTTCTGAAACAGGAGGTTTGTTATTGGGTGATGAAGTAAAAATAAATGCCAACGTTCAATTTGTAAAAGAAGCAGTTGCAGTTGCAGCTTAAATAAATTTTATGGGAAAGAATAAAAAAGGAGGCTACAAAATTGCAGCCTCCTTTTTTGCATAAAATAATTATTACTTAGTGATAATAATTTTTGCAGTTTGTATTTCGCTGCCTCTTTGTATTTTAATATAATACATGCCACTTGCCAATGAGCTCACATCTAATTTTCTAAGGTTATCTCCTTCATTTACTGCCATTGATTTCCTTAAAACCACACTGCCTAACTGGTTTATAACAGTGATCGTAGAATTGCCATTCATCTTTGACTTAAATGAAAGATTTGCTTCGAAGCCTGCGGGGTTAGGAAAAACATAAAGTTTATTTTCTGAAAGCAGTACTAATTCAGGGTTCATTCTTGTGGCGGTGCCTGTTTGCACCCTCAACGTATAACAACTGCCGGCATTAAATGCACCGTTACTTTTTGGATAGACTCTTACATAATAGGTGCCTGCTGCTGCGTTGGCTACGTTAATCGTTTCACTTGTAGTGCCGCTATTAGCTGATGATTGCAATGTAGTACCGCTACTATTTATTAAAGCAAGTTGATAGTCTGCAGGTAATGTGGTTAATGATATTGTTAGGCTACCGCTGGTTGTAATAATGAATTTGTAATAATCATTATCTCCCCTGACATTTATCAAACCATAAACATCAGTATTCAGTGGTATCGCAACAGATCCTAGAGTATTATCATTATTACCAACATCATAAGTGCCAGGGCATGTTACTGGTGGTGTCGCTGTTGTAAAGTTTGCCTGGGCATAATTGCCAGCTCCGCCATCACAATTTGCTCTTACTCTCCAGTTGTATGATGTACCCGCTGTTAAACCAGTAAGATTAACGGACAAAGAAGTCGTTGCTGTAGCAGCATTGGTCCATGGAGATGCAGCACTTGTTTTATAATCAACATCATAATTATTTGCCCCACCAACAGCATTCCAGCTTACAGTTGTAGAAGTTTGTGTTGGAGTTGTATTCGTTAACCCAGTTGGATTTCCACAAGCAGGTGGCGGTGTAGTGGTTGTAAAGTTTGCCTGAGCATAATTACTACTACTAGTACAATTTGCTCTTACTCTCCAGTCATATAACGTACCCGCTGTTAAACCAGTAAGATCAACTGACAAAGAAGTTGTTGCTGTAACAGCATTGATCCATGTAGATGAAGCATTTGTTTTATAGTCAACATCATAATTATTTGCTCCACTAACTGCATCCCACCTAACTGTTGTAGAAGTTTCTGTTAGGTTTGTATTCGATAATCCAGTCGGATCTCCACAAGCAGGTGCTGTGCCATCGATCGTAAAGTTTGTATTAGAAATATCAAAGAAAATATTTCCGACTGCTTCAACTTTTACACGGCATGTTGTGCCTGGTGATGATGGCACTGTAATAATTTGTGAACCATCATTAGGGGTAGCAGCAATTAATACGGTTGGAAATGTTTGGCCGCCATCTGTAGATAATAAAATTTTTACTGTTGCACAATTTACTGAACCCGCATTGGTACCATTTACGCTCCAGGTAACAGTCGCGGTACTACCAGCATTCCATGTTACTGCAGTGTTTGGTGCTGTTACTGCAAAAGGCCCCGCAGTATTAGTTACTGTAACCGCTACATCTGTGAAAGCAGTTTGACCAATCGTACTGCTAGCAACATATGGTCTATTATCCCTAACTGTCAATCTGAAATTCAACGTTCTTGAAACTGAACTTAACGCCTCAGTATTTGCACCCCCATCACCACCAGGTAAAGGACCGCTTACATTTAAACCAGCAAGGATCGTTTGTAATTTTGGAAAGGTTCTTGTGCCAGACGCAGTTGGAATAATTGATAACCAGTTTGGACCGGTTGCCTTAGTTGGCGATGCTACACTGCTTGCTCCTGTTGTTGTTGAATTATCATTTTGTTCCCAGCAATAAGTCAATGCATCATTCTCAGGATCGGTTGCAGAACCAGTAAGTGCAAACGGCGTACTGATCGGAATAATATAATTGCTGACAGCCCCAATAACCGGCGCATGATTAGCAGTCATGTTCACAGAGACAGGACATGTCTTATTTGCTAAATTAGCTTGTATCTGTGCGATAGATGTCTGATGAAAAATATCAATTGAATGTCGTGCTACATCTTGTGAGGTAATACCAGCATAACCCATAATGGTGATACCTGAACCAACTTCTTTATTTTGCCCATAGGGTTCACTTGACATTGAAAAGGTATGATTCGCCCCCAATTGATGCCCTACTTCGTGCACTACATAATCAATATCGAAATTATCTCCCTGTGGAATGCCATCTGCAGGTGATGTGATACCTCTTCCTTTAGAACCATTCACACAAACACAACCAATACAACCAGCATTACCACCACCGCCAGAAGCGCCGAACATGTGACCAATATCATAATTGGCTTCACCTATAACTGAAGTTAATGTTGATTGCAATTGACTATTCCAGTTTGATAAATTAGGAGAATAAGGATCTGACGAAGGGATATAATAAATAACGGCTGTAGTGTTTGCTATAAGATTAAGATGCAATGCAAGATCTTTTTCATAAACACCATTACAACGTGTAAGTGTTGCATTAAATGCAGCTAAGACCAAACCCACCTGGGCTGAACTGGTTGCGCCAAACCAATTAGAATATTCTGCATTACAAGATTGAGCCAGGCGCAATGTTTTTAGTTGTCCTGTTGAAGCCCCAGTTGCTTCCACTCTACCGGAGATAGCAGAATTTATATCGGAAGACAATTGTTGTTCTTGTGTAGAACATACCCATCCGAATTTGCCTTTATCTCTATGTGACTTATAAACTGAATAAACTCTATGATCATTGGAATAGGGTTCAATGAATTCGTTTTCTTTATCAGTTCTGAATACCATTGTTTGAATGCCTTGTGGAGAAATGCTCAACTTAACTGTAGCAAATCTATCTGTAAGACCTTTACCGGAATAAGCTCGTATCTCAGGAAATTTAGCTTGCAGGTCTGGCTCAAAATTTGAAGCTTCATAAACTTCAAACTGTTCAAGCTCTCCATTTGCATTTGGCAAAGTAATAACCGACAAACGTTTTGAAGACCTATCAACGACAGATAAAAGTTCTTGTCTTAATGGCTCAAGATTTAAATTAAATAATTTAAACTCTTTGGGATAAGTAGTTCTTGCAACAGCTTTATCGGTTGGAATACTATTACGATCTCCGTTATTTGTTGACCAAAATCTATCTGCTTGTGAAAAGGCTAACGTAGAAAATGATAATAGCACTAGTGCTACTAGTAAAAGTTTTCTCATAAAAAGTTAATAAGGTTAAGAATGCGAGGTTGACTAATGAAATCCGTACAATAAAAATATGCCAATTAATCAATAGTCAATTTTTTTTTGACTCTTTCTGTATTAGTATTTTCCCCTAATCATACTTATTGATGTTGGCCCATAGGAAAAACCCTATTCCCAATGGTACCTAAGAAACAACGAGGACTAAAAAACAAACTGTTCGTTACAGGTTGCCAGCGCTTTGTTTGCTTATTTCGGGGACCATGATAATGAAGCCCGGCACCAAAAAACAACGATCAGCTGCGATCGCAGCGTACAGAAATTCTGCTTAATTTAGCTGCTCTTATTTTCTAAATAAAAAGTATATGCCAACAACAACATGTGAGATCTCTGGTGCAGAGTACCAGTTAGATTATACCAAATTATCTTCAAAAAGAGGGACCTATTATTTTGGAAAGATACATAGTGAGCCTGTTACAGGTTTTGCTTTCACAGCACTTACCAGCGGCGGACACGAATTTGATGACAGTCGTGAACCAATGCATAGGCAAGAAGCAATTGTGAATGCGATCAAAAAGAGCGAAAGCCAATAACAAATTCACAAACAAAATTCTCAGCGGCAGCAGCAACTGTTGTTACATTAGTTTGCTCTTGTTTTGGTGTGCAGGCTTTGAACTCCTATTTTCACATTCTTAATTTTAATACATGCGATCGATACTTTTTATCCTTATAGCAAGCACATCTATTTTTTGCTCATCGTCTAAACCAAAGCAGGAAAAAGTCCCGCTCGATGTAAATAAAAAAGAAATAAAAACAGGAGCTGAACAAACAGATAAATACCTTCCGCTGCTTAAAGGAAAAAGAGTTGCCATCATGGCAAATCAAACAAGTGTGATAGCCAAAACACATCTTGTTGACAGTCTTAAAATCCTTGGAGTAAAAATTGTAAAAGTATTTGGACCTGAACATGGTTTTCGTGGCAATGCAAGTGCCGGGGATAAAATAGCAGATGAAATAGATCCAGTCTCGGGTATTCCTATAGTATCGTTGTATGGAGGAAAAAATAAACCCACGAAAGAAGATCTTGCTGATGTAGACATATTGATCTATGATCTACAGGACGTAGGTGTTCGCTTTTATACCAATATAAATGCACTGTCCCGCTTAATGGAGGCATGTTATGAGAATGGAAAAGAAATGCTGATACTCGACCGGCCAAATCCAAATGGTTATTTAATTGATGGACCTATTCTCGATATGAAATACAAATCTGGTATTGGCATGTTCCCTATTCCAATGTCACATGGTTTAACGGTTGGTGAATTTGCACAAATGGCAAATGGTGAAGGATGGTTGACAGGTAAAGTGAAATGTAAGATCAAAATAATTCCTGTAGCTAATTATGATCATGACATGCCGTACACATTGCCAGTAAAACCCTCACCCAATTTAAATACGCAACAAGGCATTTTGTTGTATCCATCAACTTGTATGTTCGAAGGAGTGTATGTTAATCATGGTCGCGGCACTATGTTCCCTTTCACTGTACTTGGCAGTCCTGAATTAAAAGGTAAATATGAATTTTCTTATACGCCAACCGGTATAAAAGGAATGGCTGAAACACCCATATTCATGAACGAGGTTTGCTATGGATTGGACCTGCGTAATTATGATACCGAACTATTGCGCAAATCGAAAAAGATAAACATCCAATGGATCATGGAATTGTACAAAGCACATCCCTACAAAGAAAAATTCTTCGACTCAAAGCTTAGCAAGCAGATGAATAATATTGAGATACAAATTGGTTCAGGGCTTTTTCGCCAGCAGATCATTGATGGTGTATCAGAAGAAGTGATCAGGGCAACCTGGGAACCCGGATTAAGTGAATATAAAAAAATGCGGAAAAAATATTTGCTTTATCCTTAACCAGCCTTTGCTTCGTTGAAACTCATCATCCAACTGATACCGAATTTATCGGTTAACATTCCAAAAGAATCAGTCCAGAAAGTTTTAGCCAAAGGCATGGTCACTTTGCCGCCAGCCGAAAGTCCTTTAAATAATTTGTCAGCTTCTTCCTGGCTATCTGCAGTTATCGATATTGAAAAATTATTTCCTTGTGAATAGCCAGTTGCCCACTCACCTCCTGTATCGCTGCCCATTAACATTGTTTCTTTGCTGATAGGTAATGAGACATGCATAATCCTGTTCTCTTCACCCGGGTTAAGCTTACTATCTTCTCCCGGAGGCATATCTTTAAACCGACCTATATAAGGTATTTGACCTCCGAATACTGACTGATAAAATTTAAAAGCTTCTTCACAGTTGCCATTAAATGTAAGATAGATGTTTACAGTTGCCATGGTTTAATGATTATTGTATGAAAAATAAATGTCCATCAAATGTAAGATAAATGATACGCTAAAAAAGTGTTTTTGCCCTTTCAATTATTGTATCAATTCCAGCTGCTTCATCAGCAGGACTTAATGAAACTGCAATGTGAGGCGGCACACCGTTCTCAATAATAAAACCATTTGGTAAGCTGGTAATTGAACCTGAAAAATTTACAGACCATCCATTAGGCAATTCAAACCCTGTTGGCTGTCCCCCACCGCCGCCTGTTTGGTCTCCCACAATTGTTATTTGAGAAAAAGCTTTGCACCCTGCAACAAAAAAATTGCAGGCACTATAACATTTACGATTGGTTAATACAACTATTTTACCTGCATACTTTACTTTGTCAGTCGTGGGTTCAATAATACTTTCCTGTTCTTCAGTAAAATCATCATGCCCCGGACCATTTTTATATTTTGTTTTATACAACAATGTATTTTGTGTTGCAATTCTTTCAAAGAAGCGATAAGCATTAGCAGGATTTCCACCCGGATTATTTCTTACATCGAAGATGATCCCTTTTAATCCGGCAATTGAATTGAACCTTGTTAGAACAGCATCTAGCTGGTCTTCAGTATACGGAGACGCAAAACTTCCGTAATAGATATAACCAATATTCCCACTCAATACAGTATGGTAAAGAGGTCCTGTTACTTCAAAACCCCGCAGATAATTTCTATCAATAATTTCTTTATTGAAGTTTGCAGGAAAGTTCAGATAAAAATCATTGTAGTATGAAGTAGAAAAACCCGCTCTTAAATTTACATGACCATCTTTTAATACATTCAGCATTTCTGAGCACTTATTAAAAAAATCTCTGTCGGTCATACTATTATTTATCTGGGGACGATAAGTTTGATACGCTGCATTCCAGTCAATATTCTTATACTCAAAAAAAGAATATCCACGGTCAATAGTTTGCCAAAGAGTTTCAAAAGTTTTTTCTGCATCAGCAGATTCTGAATTTGGCATGATCGCTTTTTCACAAGAGAGTAAAACAAAGGCTATCGTTAAAAGAAAAAATATCTTTTTCATGATCGGATCATTTTAGATTAATAGTTTGACAGGAACGAAATTGAAATAAGATGTTCTGCAGCATACACTGAATTGATGGTTGTCATCTTATAAAAATCCCACGTATACCCAAGCTTCAGTTCATTTTTATTGAACAAAGGATAGGTAAAAGACAGGCCGCTGGTTATTCGTAAGTTTTTATTTATAGTAACAACACTGCTGTTGTTGAACAGATCACCGAGGAAATCATTTTCCGGATCAATAAATTCAATACGGTTAAGATAGTATGGCCGTGCAATATGGGAAAGCAGTGGCAAACTGAGACCAATTGCGGCTACACATTCTCTTTTATTCCATTTTACAGTTTTATCAAGTTTGGCAGCAGGGCCGATACTTAATGCATAATCATACACTAACTGTGAATTATCTAATTGTTCTGCTGTCTTAAGATTAAAGAGCAATGAAGCATTTCCGCCTGCAAACAATTTTAATTTTTTATCCCACTCCTTTACTCTTACTAAATATTGATAATCCAATACAAACCTCGTGGTCCTTACCGCCATTGGTCTTAATTCATTGCTTCTTTCAGTTGTTAATTTATTAAAGGTTGGTTGGAACAAAAATTGACAGTATTTCTTTTCGGTGCTTTTGATCAAGCCAATTGATGGAGCTATCCCTGTTCCCTTATATCGTACATAGGAAATTCCTTCATCATACATATTTTGAATGGAGAGTCCCAAACCCAAAAGCCAATAACGGCTATCGGTTTTCTTTGACCTTGGAAATTCCGTGTCCTGAGCCGAAACTAGGCTTGCAAAAAAAATAGCGACGAAAATGAAAGTAATGGTTTTCATAAAGATCATTTTGTTTTTATAGCCCAGGTTATAGCAATTGAATCGTAATACGTTTCAGAGCTTGCATAGTTACAACCCAAATTAGAAATATTAATAATTCTGAAAACAACCATTTATATAAAAGGTATTTTGGGCTGTTTAAAAATGAGCTTAAAACGGTGCTAATTCGCTTAATTTAGCTACTCAAACCATTGCCATTAAAAATGAAACAACTCCTCATCCTATTTTTATTACCGATCACCGTTTGCAGTCAAACTATTGACCCAGCGATCCAGAAGAAAATAACTGCTGTTGAAAATTCATTAGCACCCTCCATAGTTTTTGGCGACACAATTCCAAAGTTGAATCTTGAAAAACGAATGCAAGAACTGGCGATACCGGGACTTAGTATTGCTGTTATCCGTGATTATAAAATTGAATGGGCAAAAGGATATGGCTGGGCTGATGTAGAAGAAAAAAGAAAAGTAACAACCGATACCCGTTTCCAGGCAGCTTCTATCAGTAAAAGCATCAACAGTATGGGCATTTTAAAATTAGTGGAGATGGGAAAGGTTGACCCGGAAGCAGACATTAATAATTATCTCACTAACTGGAAATTCCCTTATGATAGTGTATCTAAAAATAAAAAAATATCTGTCTACAATCTATTAAGTCATACAGCAGGGTTAGATATTCATGGCTTTCGGGGCTATAAAAAAACGGATACATTACCAACCGTACAACAAATATTGGATGGCAAACGACCTGCAAATTCAAAAGCTGTTCGTTCTTTATTTGAACCCGGTTCAAAATTTAAATATTCAGGTGGAGGTACAACGATCAGTCAGCTGATATTAACCAATATCACCAACAGCAACTATGCAGACTGGATGGAGAAAAATGTATTGCAACCATTGGGTATGACAAACAGCAGCTATCAACAACCACCAACTGCTACATCTAATCTTGCAACAGGATATTATGGAAATGGCAAACCCGTAACAGGCAAATATCATGTCTATCCAGAGCAGGCAGCTGCCGGTTTATGGACCACTCCTACTGATCTTGCAAAATATATTATCGAATGCCAGTTGGCGCTGGAAGGAAGATCAAAGAAAGTTTTATCTCAATCTATGATGAAAAAGAGATTAACACCATATATAGATAGCAATGCAGCGCTGGGTGTGTTTATTGAAAAAAAGGAAGGACAATTGTATTTTAATCATAACGGAGGCAACGAAGCATTTCTTTGTAATTCTTATGGAAGCATGGAGGGAGGAAATGGTGTTGTGATCATGATCAATGGTGAAAATTTTGCGGTGATCAGTGAGTTGCTTAGCAGCGTAGCAATTGTTTATGGCTGGAAGGGATTTTATAAGCCAACTTATAGAAAGACAGTAGCTGTTCCAAAAGATACGATGCAGCTATTCCTCGGTGGTTTTCTTTTACAAAAAGATACGCTGACCATTTCTTTTTGCGGAGATGATCTTTGCATACAAGAGAATCGTCAAGCTGGTTTTCAAATGTTCTTCTCTGACAATAGCAATTTCTCTATTCGTGAAGTGCCAAATGCTTTTTTTAGTATTATCAGGAATGCTGCAGGAAAAGTGGAAGCCCTTCGATTAAAACAGGGAGCAGCGGATATTCGGTTGCCGAAGATCGAGTGAGCATCAAGAAGCTAAAACAATGAAAAAAAAAGGCCGCACAAAAAGGATCATACTCAGGATAACAGGTGTTTTTTTTCTGATCCTGATCGCAGGGCTAGTTTTTTTATACTATAATTTAAATCGCATTCTTACAAATGCATTAACCAAAAGTTTCAATTCAAATATTATTTCAGATGTGTATGAATTAAAATTTGAAAAACTAAGTGTCAATTTTTTTGCGGGTAACGTCAGTGTATATAATGTCGAGTTGAATCAGTTGGAAAATTCTTTGAACAACTATCCCTATATCAATAGTTCGTTACGGCTCAAGACGCATAAAATGATCCTTAAAAATGTTCAGCTTTCAACTTTAATAAAGTCGAGCATTCTTAAGCTTGATAAAATTGAAATAATTGAACCGGAAGTTGAATTCAATATCGAAGATAAATTGCCTGTTTTCTTTCCCTTAAAAGATACCACAGGCCGGTCAAAAAAAACCAATAAGCGATATATCGAATCATTTGTTCTTAAAGAATTTAATTTGGTTGATGCTTCTTTTCATTCTAACAACGAGGCAAGGGACCGGGAATTCAATATTAATAAATTAAATTTTTCGATCAGGGATCTGTTTATGGACCAGAAACCTGGTAAAGATCTGATATCCTATAAAAACATTCACATCTCCGTTGGAGAATTTACTGGTAAAATACAAAAGAGGGCTTTAAAATATTTAACACTTAAGGATCTCAAGATAAACATTGACTCTCTGAAGGGAGAGCAAACTCCCGATACTTCAATTTATCATTTCGCTGATTTTAGTACAGGTCTAAAAGACTTGGATATTCAAACTGCGGATAGTCTCTTTAATATTACAATGCAATCATTTGATCTTTCTTATAAAGACAGATCAATAAAGATGAATGAGATTGTTTTCAAACCAAATGTTAGCCAGGCAAGGTTACAGGCAGATCATAAATTTCAATATACAGACTTCTCAGGTTCGGTTGGCAGTTTGAATATGGTTGGTGTTAATTTCGATTCGCTGATGCGCAAAGGGAAAATATTTATTGATGCGATCAATCTCGATAAGGTATCTGCTTCGATTTATAAGGACATGACAAAACCTGTTGATACCAAAAAATTTCCGCAATACCTGGGCCAATCCGTGAAAGGAATAAAACCACCATTGCTTATAAAGCAAGTAAAAGCAACGAATGTCACACTCGTAAACAAAGAACGCAATCCGGATGGCAGTATGGCAACTGCTAACCTGCGCCGGGCCACACTGGAAGTAAAAAATATTACCAATCTTTCATCCAATGAATTGCTGATGATAAAAGCAAATGCCTATATCGAAAATAAAGCTCATTTGAATTTAAGTTTAGGGTTTGATTATTTAAAACCTCAGTTCAGTTTTGATGGTAGAATTGAGAAATTTAATTTACCCGATCTGAATAAATTGATCGAGGCATATACACCGGCAAGTATTAATAAAGGAATAGTTGATGAAATAACTTTTTCAGGAATCGCTTACAGGTCAAATGCAGGCGGCACTATGAAATTTTTATATCATGATCTTGACATTGATATTGATCTTGAGGGAAAAGCCAAATGGAAAAGTTCTGTCCTGGCATTCGGAGCCAATACGTTCCTGCCTGCATCAAACCCTCTTTCGCCAGATAAACCACAGCGCATTGTAAAATTTAGTGCCGAGCGGGATATGAATAAAGCATTTGTCAATCTAATTATTAAATCCGTTTTAGACGGATTAAAAGAAACAATCATCATGTCGAAAGAAAACAAGCAAACCTACCGTGAGACAAAAAAGGAATTAAAAAAAGAAAAGAAGAAACAGAATAAAAAAGAAAAGAATTAATTCCTGCAATGGGATACTGATCTATCGCAATAAAAAAGGGAGGACAAATGATCCTCCCTTTTGCTAATAATTTTTTATCATTTGAAGGTATAATATAAACCAATATTGAAAACTGCACCGGATCCGTTACCCTGAACAAAACTGCTCGACCCAACTGTATTCACGCCAACATTAAAATCAGATTCTTTACCTGTTTCTGTATCATCCTGCTTATATGTTATTGTTGAATATCCTAACAGTCCATATTGACCGACTGCCGTCCAACGGGGAGATAAGGCATAAGCAGCTCCAATCCCTAAGCTTATACCAAATCCTGAACCTTTAAACTTCTCTTCAGGAGTAGACGTAAAATCTGTACTCTCACCAGACAGATAGTTAAAATATAATCCAGTAAACAAACTGAAGTTATCAGTCACTTTTTTAAATTTCCTTACATAAATGGTTGGTGAGAATCCGAAAAAATCAGAGGTCTTGTCATCATCATCCTTCTCGGTTGAACCATTCAATCCAAGAATAAAACCCAACTGAATATCGTTCTTCAGAAAAGTACCTATCTCGGGACCGAAGGCCCAGGAAGAGGTGGTCGACTTTGTCCCATTGGTTGGCTCCATTGTATTTGTGCCATAACCTGCCACACCACCAATATACCAACTACCTTTTTGTGCATAGGTGATCGAAGAAATTAATACGATCATTAAAACAAGGAATTGCTTTTTCATATTATTAGGTTTTGATTAAAATGTTATCCACTCCAAAGGCAATGTAACTACTACTCATCTTCAAATGCACGAACCCCGGTAGTGTGAATCTTGTGTTTTCATAATAGAACCGATTATCAAGACTTATTCTCTTAATTAAATAACAAACTTTTGGGCAATTAATGCTACTATAACAGACTCGTTTGACTCTGCTTCATCTCCGGGATAATTTATTAGCGCAATGAATTATGAAAAAAACCCGGCGAGCAGAATTATCAATAGGTACGGCTGAATTACACTTCAACAAGATTGAGTGCTTACTAACCAGAAAAAGATTGACAGCTTCAAGATGGAGCAATGGTGCAGTACTACTAAGGTAGAATTTTTTAAGAATTAAAAAAAGAAAACCTTGCTTTCATTGTTAAGTTAATTCGATTTGTTTTGGCGCAGATCAAGCACCAGCATAAAAAACAGACCTGCAATACTCATCAAAACTTTCAGTACATTAAAATTTCTGCGTGGATAATTAAAAACACCATTGAGTAATTTTTTTACCCTGCGAATTCTGAATCATTAAAACATGTAACTTCATAACAGAAGCAAACCTCATACGCAATACACCGTGTCATTTAATGTTAGTCCCGGTGTACGAATAAAACTTACCTGCCCTGACATATTGAAGATTTAAGCTGAGCAACTATTGTATTTGCTGAGCAAATGTTCTATTAATTATTCTTATGAATTTTAAAACCTATTTTATGAGAAAGAAAATTCTATTCAACCTGGTAAAATGTTTTCGCTTAAGAATTTTATTAATTGTTTTATCAGCATTAAATGCAAGTTCATCATTTTCCCAGCCTAATATCTGGCTTGGCGGTCCATTACCTCAGGATACTCTTGCAAGTAATCCGTTATTCTGGTCTGCCGGTTTACCTACTGCTACGTCGGATATAATAATACCAGATGGATCAGATCCTTTGTTTGTTGATGTAAATACAACATGGACGTCCGTTACATTTCAGGGTGGTAGTCTACCAACCCGTATGACCGTTGGCCCGAATATTACGCTTACAATTACCGGAAATATAACTATTGAATCCGCTTCTGCTCCACGGGGTATTATCCTTTTGGGCTTTCTTGATTGCCCGACAATTGCCGGGGGAACTAACACGGATCCCCTTCTGGTGGGAAACGTCATCATTATGGTTGGTGCTAGCGAATTGCACGTACCCGGTGATGCAACCGGATGTAACCTGGGAATGTTGGGCACCCCAATTGCAACTTTCGGAGGTAATTTTACCGGTGGCCAAGTGTATGCCCCTTTTAATCTTGTAGCACCCACAATAGAATTTAATTCAGCCGATCCACAAACGATCCCTCCGGGTATTTATGGAACGATAATTTTTAGTGGTGGAGGAGATAAAACACTTGCTGGTCCGGTAACCGTAACAAGTAATGGTCTTTTTGTTAGTGGGATCGTCATTAATTCGTCTTCTTCACCATTATTTTTTGATGGTACACTCGGAGGACTGCCTACGGTGAGTGGTGTCAGTGCTTTGTCTTTTGCTACCGGCCCCGTTCGATGGTTGAGACTTGCAGCAGGTCAATTCACTTTTCCTGTGGGGAAATTAGGAGCAGGCTATCACCCGGTTACTATTAATCCTGTGGCACCGGGCCCTGTAGATTTTACTGCAGAATATATTCGTTCAAGTGGCGCCGCACTTGGCACTATTACAGCACCCGGTATTCTTGGTGTAAGTAATTGTGAATATTGGGACATTGACCGCACAGCAGGCGCTGCAGCAAATGTTACTCTTGAATGGAATTCAAACAGCGGCTGCAATGGAGCTTATATTACAGATCCCTCTACAATCAGTGTCGTTCATTTCGACGGTACAAACTGGAACGAGTCGGGTGGTACTGGTACCGGAACCGCTGTTAACGGAAGCGTTGAGTGGACAGGTGTTACAAATTTTAGTCCTTTTACTTTAGGAACTACATCATTGCTAAATCCACTACCGGTGAGGTTTGGTGCAATAAAAGCTTATGAAAAACAAAACGGCATACAACTGGATTGGAAAGTTTATTCAGAAAATAAAGTAAAGAACTATGAGGTTGAGCGATCAGCTGATGCACGATCATTCACTACTGTTGGATCATTAGCTTCTTTGTATAATAACACTGCCGATGGTGACTATGGCTTTTTTGATGCTAACCCGCTTCCGGGTACAAGTTATTATCGAATAAAAAATAACGACCTAGATGGCAAATCAGCTTACAGTATTATAGTAAGAGTAAACAGGAATAAAACCATTAAAGGATTGAGCCTTTATCCAAATCCTTTAGTGAGTGGAATTGTTTTACTCCAGGGAAGTGATCTTGGTCGCGGCAATTATAAGATAAACATATTTGGCGCCAATGGACAGGACATATATAAACAACAGATCAAACACAATGGAGGAACGATCTCTCATACAATAGAACTTCCATCAACAATTAGTAAAGGTGTGTACATGCTTTCAGTAAAAGATGAGAACGGGAATATTATTTTCAACGAAAAACTGGTGAAACAGTAAATTGTAAACGAATCTATTAAAAATTAAGAACCAAAAAGCTCGTATTTAATTCATATTCCTGATTTGTAAATTAAATTCCATTAAAATGAAAAAGTATTCGATCACACTCATTATCCGAACATTGTTGTTTTCTTCAGTATTATTATTTGCAAACTCTGCTAATTCACAATCCAAAAAAGACAAGGAGTTAATACAAGATTGCGATTCTGCAAAAGCAGAATTCATTAAGTCAGATGGTTTATTAAGCAATTTATTTGCAAGTGCTACTGGCTATGTTATTTTTCCCAATGTAGGTAAAGGCGCTGTAGGTGTAGGTGGCGCATCCGGAAATGGAATTGTTTATGAAAGAGGGGTAATGATTGGGAAAGCAAAATTGTCACAGGTAAGTATTGGTTTTCAATTAGGAGGCCAGGCTTACAGGGAATTGATATTCTTTGAAAACCAGGAATCGATAGACCGTTTCAAAAAAAATAAAGTTGAATTTTCTGCGCAGGCATCAGCAGTTGCTGCAACAGCAGGTGCCTCTGCAAACGCAAAATATAGTGAAGGTGTCATGATATACACACAGCAAAAAGGAGGATTAATGTACGAAGCTTCAGTTGGTGGACAGAAATTCAAGTATAGTAAATTTTAGAAGACTGCAAACACCGCTTGTGAGTTTCGATCATGAATTAATAAACTTGTAATGACAAGAAAGTTACTACACATCTGCTTACTTTTCCTTGCATCTTCCTTTTGCATCATTGCATCGGCCCAGCAGGATACTACTGTTCAACGAATACCTCCTGTCCATGATACGATCATAACCGATACGGTAACCAAAGAGGTTTTGATACCACTAAGACAACGGGTGGCTGATGAGATCAAAAGAAATATTGACCAGCTCAATCGGGATAAGATCGCTGCAAGACAAAATGCGGTCCTTGATAATATCCTGAGGGTTTCCCAAAAAGCAAATGATTACTTAGAAAACGGAATTGATACGGCAGGCATAGCCTCCCAATTGGATTATATACTTCGCTTATATGACGTCGCTGGCGATGGTATTTTTACAAATAAAGGCACAACGCAAACAGAAAGAAACCTTGCTACTACTTCATCACTTTTAAAAGAATTGCTTAACAGGGCAAGAATTTCAAAAAATTCATTGGAATCCTATCTTAAAAACCTGGTGGGTTTTCAGACCAACATTGACTCCCTTGCCAGCGATAGTATTCTTATTGAATTGCCTTCGGATTCTATCAGCCTCATAAACCTGATCAGCAAAATTACATTGGTGACGAAAGAAATGAGACCCGCTGATACTCTTCTTAAAAAAGCGATCCAAAAGGTACAGCTGTTACAAACCAGGGTGAATTTTGCAACCGTTAAGCTGGAAGAAGGCATTGAGCAAATTGAAAAATACAGGGAGGATCTTGGCGCTTCTTTGTCAGACAAGGAAACGGTCAATCTCTGGGAGCCAGTTGCCTTCAGAAGGCCTATAAAAGAAATTCTATACCTGTCAAAAGAAAAAGCGAGGTTGGTTCTTTCTTTTTATTCAAAAAATAATTCAGGCAAAATTGTATTCCTGTTATTATTGATCACAGGACTAACAATCTTTTTAAGAAACCTGAAAAAAAAATTAAGTGGAACTGATCCATTATCTCCCGTTCAAGAGGAATACGTAGCGCTAGATCATCCTTTCTTGTCATCGGTGTTTATTGTCTTATGTGTTTTCCAATTTATCTTTCCACAGCCACCGTTTGTATTCAGTGTTGTATTATGGGGAATTTCAGCAGTGATCCTTACATTCCTTTTCTGGAATTTTATCATCAAATATTGGAGGTCTGCATGGCTCATAATGTTGTTGTTGTTTTTACTGGCAACTATTGATAATCTAATACTGCAATCTTCCCGCATTGAAAGATATGGAATGCTTATTCTATCATTAACATGTGTGGCCTATGGTCTTGTATTTTTAATAGGCGGTCGCCGGCAGGCATTAAAAGAAAAAGGTATCCGGATATTTATCGGCTTCTTCATTGTGATGGAACTTATAGCTGCAATTGCCAATATTTATGGAAGATATAATTTCGCAAAATCTTTTTTAACCAGTGGTATTTTTGGTTTAACCAATGCGATACTATTTTTCTGGGCAATACGGATGATCAATGAAATGCTAACCATCGCTGCAAGGGTATACAAAACACCCGACAAAAAAACTTTGTTTATCAATTTTGAAAAAGTAGGCCAAAAAGTGCCGCCCTTTTTTTATTACCTGATGGTGATCGGTTGGTTTATTTTATTTGGACGAAGCTTTTATTTCTTCAGGAAGTTCAGCGAGCAGTTCACCGATTTCATGGTAAAGGAAAGAAACATCGGTGAATCCACTTTTACGATTCAAAGTGTTTTTGTGTTTTTCCTGATCCTTTTCTTATCCGGTGTAGTTTCCAACATTGTTACATTTTTTGCATCTAGTGAAAAAGGTGTTGTAACCAGTCGCGGAAAAAAGTCAGGCCTTGGCAGTTGGTTGTTGCTGATAAGAATTTCAATAATAACTATTGGTGTACTATTGGCGTTTTCTGCTGCAGGTATTCCTATGGACAGGCTGGCAATAATTTTAGGAGCATTAAGTGTGGGTATTGGTTTTGGTTTGCAGTCCCTGATCAATAACCTGGTGAGTGGATTGATCCTTGCTTTTGAAAAACCAATTAATGTTGGTGATGTGGTTGAGTTCGGAGGACAATCAGGAACTATGAAGTCAATAGGTTTTAGAAGCAGTATAATCACAACATGGGAAGGGGCCGATGTTATTATTCCCAATGGAAATCTTCTAAATGAGCAAATGATAAACTGGACAATGGGAAATAGTAGCCGCCGTGTGGAAATAGTGACAGGAGTTGCTTATGGCACTGACCTGGAAAAAACTAAAAAATTGCTGCTGGATCTACTAGGCGACGATAAAAGGATCAAAGCTTTTCCCAAGCCATCGGTATTAATAAAAGATCTCCACAGCGGCGCCATTGAGCTCAGGATATTATTTTGGATCGAACATTATTCTACCTGGATCCAAACAAAAAGTGATATGATAGAGGCCATAGATCAAGCATTTAAAAAAGCAGACATTAAAATTCCTAACCCATCGCAGGATCTGAATATCCGTAGTTTTGTAAGTGAAGTAGATAGGAAGAAATAGCATAAACGTTTTTCTTCCTATATGAATAAATGTTAATCCATACTCATTGCTCAACCATGTAAACCTTTTTTATGAAATCAAATACTATTCGGGCATTATTGCTCATTACAGTTTTTTTTACGACTGCTCTTAACAGCAATGCACAGCAAAACGTGGATAGCAGTGCACAGCATAACCTGGCTATTAAATGGTCACCGCTGGGTGTGGCTTTTGGCAAACTGACTCTAGGAGGTGAATATTCTATCCGGAAAAAACAGAGTATTACTTTCAATATCGGTATTCCGACAGGTATCCAGCGTAATTTTGATGCTGACAACAATACCGCTGATGTTAAAAGTAAAACAACTTCAGTAATGGCAGGCTATCGATTCTACCTGGGTAAAAGCTCAATGAAAGGCTTTTATTTTGAGCCTTACCTGAAGTATTTGAACAACAAACTTGAAGGCACCTTTAATTATAACAATGATAGCCCACCCTCGATCTACAAAGCCAGTAATGACATTAGTACATTTGGAGTTGGAGGACAATTAGGTTTCCAGGTACTCATAGCTAAAAGAATTGTCCTCGACTTTTTCCTGGTCGGCCCGGAAGCTAACACCGCCAAAGAAAACGGATCATTTACTGACGTCACCAATAATATTCCATGGACCCCCGCTGATGCGGCGGATGCTGAAAACGATATAAAGGATGTCATTGAAGACATTCCAATTATCGGTGATAAAACCGAAGTGAAAGCTGATCAAGCCAGCAAAACTGTATTTATTAGTTATAAAGGTTTTCTACCCGGCGTCCGTACAGGCTTTTCAATTGGCTTCCGATTTTAAAAATCGCAGCCGAGGCAAATTAAAAAGATATTCCATCATCATTATCATCAACATAGTTCGTCGATTAATGGCCCTCGGTTAATGGCTCTCCCTATTTTTATAAAGGATAATTATGGTTAAATTTAGTAAACTATTAATCATAAAAAAAGGAGGTCTTATGTTTGCAGCTGTTCGTCACTATCATTTCAAAGCGGAAGATGGTGAAAAAATTGACAAAATTATCCAGGAAAGTTTTGTACCCCTTATCAAAAAGGCAAAAGGATTTATAAGATATTATTGGCTTGATACTGGTGATGGAGAAGGCGCATCACTCAGTGTATTTAAGGATAAAGCCGGTGCCGATGAATCTATCCGTCTTGCAGCGGATTATGTGAAAGAGCATTTGTCCAAATACCTTACTCAGAAACCTGAAGTAATTGAAGGACCAGTAAAAGCCCACGATTAAATTCAAATTTTAAAAAGCCGTCACGATTTATCAGGCGGCTTTTCTTTTCCTGCTATTTTTCAGATGCTGCTCGAAAAACAGTGCATTAAATTTTGGCCGGATTTAACAGGTTTTATTTTACTCCGTTTGGCAATAGGTGTAATTTGGATCCTGCTTTTGTCCGTTAACCAAAAACTATTGTTTATGAAATTCATTTCTACGCTCCTTCTGGTTTGCTTGGCCTTCTCCGCCAATTCCCAACAATGGAAATTAACCACCGGCTACAGTCTCGGAATACCCAGGCAAGATCTAAGTAAGAATATTCAACCTGTTCATAGCATGCAAACAGGAGTATTATATCAATTACCCGGGGAGCTAAAGAGATTATCAGTAGGGCTGGATATTGGCATAGGCATATATGCACATGAAACGATAGATCAAACTTTTCAGTTTGATAATAGCACTTCAACTGTTTTACCTGTTGATTACAGCAGTAATGCGTTTAACGTAAACCTCCAGGCAAGATTTAATTTGCTGAGCGAGAAAAATTTTATCATCCCGTATATCAATGCAAAAGGCGGTTTATATAATTTCTATAGCTCGATTTACATAGGTGATCCCGAAGATATTGATGGCTGCCATGCTCTTGAACAAGAAAATATAATAAACGATAAAACTATGTACTGGAGTGCCGGTGGTGGTTTACAGATAAACCCAACGATCTTTTCAAAGAACAAACGTAGTAGCAGGCTAATGATCGATATCAGCGCCAATACTATTCAGGGTGGCGAGATCAGTTATATCAATACCAAACATCTTATGGACGCACCGGCCACGAGTGATCCCGACGGAAAACCTTTGAATGTACAATTTATCAATGCCAGCACTCAATCCATACATGAACATAAAGTAGCAGAGGTTTATACTTCGCCCCTAAAAATACTGGAGTTCAGAGTCGGTATTATGTTTATGATTTGTGGTAAATAAAATTCAACATGATCAGTAAGTTGCTCTGCCACCGGAAATATCAAAAATAAATCCTGTATTAAAACTTGCTTCTTTAGATACGATCCAGGAGGATATGGCAGCGACTTCTTCAATAGTACCCAGGCGGGCCATTGGTATTTTAGCAGTCATATAAGCTAATTGTTCCGGCGCTGTTTTTTCATTCATCGCAGTTTTTATAACTGCGGGTGCAAGCCCATTCACCGTTATACCTGTTTGCGCATATTCTTTTCCAATTCCTTTTACAAGTCCGATCACACCTGCTTTCGTTGATGAATATCCTGTCATAAACGGGTTACCTTCTTTACCAGCGATCGATGCTATTAATAAAATACGTCCGTAGTTATATTTCTCCATTGCTTTAATAGCATACTTTGTCATCAGGAAAGAACCACGAAGATTCACACGATAAATGTTATCATAATCTTCAACAGGATAGTCAGTAATTTTTGTATTTGATAAACCCACTATACCCGCAGCATTCACCATAATATGGATCTGTCCAATTTTTTCTTCAACCTGTGTGATTGCATTCATTACAGAAGACTCGGATGCAACATCTACCAGCAAACCTTCGGCATCAAATCCTTTGTTTTTAAAATCCTGTATTGTTTTTTCGAGCATAGGTAGATTGATGTCTAGTAAAAATACTTTCCCACCTTCAGATGCAATTCGTTCCGCAATTCCCCTTCCTAATCCTTCAGCCCCACCGGTAATAATGGCCGATTGGTTCTCAAATCTTTTCATAATAGTTTCTATTAATTGATTTTCATGGTGAATATATGAACTATAAAAATTATGCTATCACAGGTGTGAATATCGATTGGCATAAGACATATACATTACGATTAAAATAATCGGCGACAATCTCCTTGTTATGCCATTGAATAAATAAAAATAATTACAAATAACTTAAAAATAATTTTCAAATAATAGCTAACTTACTTTCCGATTTTTATAAAATAAGGTTTAATGGTTAATGTTTTTGATTAGAAAAGCCCACCAGTTTCCACCGGAGGGCTTCTTTATTTTTGTTTTGTTCCAATTCGTCTGTGCTGTAGTTTTATCTTATTTCAAATTGTCTTTTGTGAATTTTCTTTGTTAGTTCCTGTTTTTCATTAAGATCAACATCAAACAAACGATCCAGGTTATTTCCAGCAAGATCTTCTAGCCTTGATTCTATTTCCACTGCATGATCTCCACTCTTCCATTCGCTGTCTGGAGAAAAATATACAATGCTTCCATGATCATTAACTTTCAGTTTCCCTTTTACTTCATTTCCGCTTGCATTAATAACTGATATTGTTCTTTCGGCCAGCACATGATCCAGCGGTTCATTAAATTTTATTATCAGTTGGTCTTTAGTTCCGGCGTTTGGTATATTGATCGTCCATTTTTTCTCATCAGGAGAAACACTATCACGAGAACTTGTAAAAAAATTCTTCGTCAAACTTTCCTTCGATAAAATTCCTTCCGCATCTTGCCAGTCTCTATCTATCAGCAATTGATAATGTGATCCTTTGATCAGCGGTGGGCCCATTAACTTATTGGGTTGAAGATCCCGTTTGATCCTTCCGGGATCAAGCCATAGCGTCAACATGGTTCTTTCATTGTTCCATAATTCCAGGTCAAGAAAAACAGACGACAATGTATCACGATCATCTTTTATTAAACGGATATGCTTCAGTTCATCTCCTTCCTGCATTGGCTTGGAAAACAGGATATAGAATTTCAATAAATTCTCAGGTAGTGTATCCAATGCCGGATAAACCGCTAATATCTCCGGAGTACTTATTGAGTTAGTAGCAGGTATCGTTATTTCATCTATCAATTCATTTCTTACATACACTTTATATTTTAATCCCCGTGTAAAAGAAATAATTGGTTTAAATACAACTTCATTATTTTTAAAAAAATAGTCGCCGATCACAGGCTGATCCGCATTTGCCAAACGTATATGCAACAACTCTTTGACAGAATCCTTTGGAACCGATGAAAGAAATTGTTGAGGAAAAATGATAGCAACTGCCTTATCACTTTCCCATTGAATTGAAACAGAGCCAGGATCTCCCCTTTTTTCAGCGCAACCAATAAATGTAAAATAAAAGACCAGGCTACATAATATGCAGAACCCGGTCTTTATGTAATTATCCACAATAAGATCATTTATGAGAACAACCTATCAGTAAGTGTTGACAGATCAAGATCGCCATTGCTTTTACGTTGAAGTATCAGCACTTTGGTATCATCCAATTTATCCATTTGTAATACACTTACCACTGGCAGCGTTACAAAATCAACACCGGCGGTTGAGAAACTTTCTTTTATCGGTTCTGTTAAAGATCCTTCATAGGTTGCGATCTTTTTATAGTTCACTCTCATCACAGGACGACTTGAATTTGCCATCACCAAATAAGAGTTGTCTTTATTTGTTACTGTGATCATATCAATGGGTGAATTACCGGCACCAAACTCTCCCACTGTTCTTCCTTTTACATGCTTGCCCTGTTGCAATTCATCCATCGCAAATAAAACAAGCGGTGTACAGGTATAGCTGGCCACAAGATATTTTTTACCGTTCAGTGTCGTTGTTGTAAATGTTCTGATCGGCGAATTGGTTTCATACTTGCCATGCGCAGCATGATATATTTCTAACGAAGATTGTTGTTGCTTGTCAGTAAATGGAAATGGAATTACACGGAAAGCAGAACTGAATTCCTGGTTGGATATGCCACTAAGCATAACAGTGCCATTATCATAATTGAGATCTGAAATAACCGACTCACGAAGTGAACGGCCCCGGTTATCTTTTTGGTCTTCACCAGGCACATTGGCAATAGACGATACACTAAATTCAATATCCTTTAAACTAACTGGTTGAATGGTTTCACCTTCCAACTTAAGTAATACGGGTGTGCCATCCATGTTTTCCACAGCACAATATATTTTCTTTGATACCGGGTTAACAACAATATCCTTAATTCTTATATTCTTTGCTTCAGTTCCCAAGGCTGCAGCAATTTTTACATCAATGTTCTTTATCTCCACATTTGCTGCTTTATCTACTGCTGTTTTATCTTTTGTATCAATAGCAAAAACAGATGCGGACTTTGAGTCACCGATAAAAAGAATTCCATCAGGGCCAAATGCAAGTGCACTGATGGACTTTATGCCGGGAGTTCCTTTTTTCATACCATATTGATTTGGGGAACTGCGATCGGCTGCAATAAACAATACGAATACTATGCTCATTGCAACAACGTAAAATAGCTTTTTCATAATTGTATAGTTTTTAGTCCTGGAAAAAGAGAGAATGTAATTTAAACTATTTTGGACTTTTTGACCAGAACTTTATTGAACACACTTTAAACCATAGCAAAACACTCCCGTATTAAGAATGTATCTCAAATACTATGTTTAGAATTGATGAAAGGCCATGGATACAAACTCAAGCACTTCAGGCAAAGCCTGTCTCCAATACGTCCATGTATGTCCACCCTGCCGGATACGAAATTCATGAGGGATATCTCTTTTCCTCATCGCGATATGTGCCAATGAATTTCCTTCAAATAAAAAATCATCGTCGCCGCAATCAATATACCAGCGGACGATTTTTTTAGTGCTGTCAGGAGCATTTGTAATGAGTTGCCCTACAGAATATTTTGAAAAATATTTCGAAACTAATGTATCGCTGATAGTGGGGTACTCTCTTTTAAGATTATTTTTTGTTTCTTCCAGTGTAAGTGGTCCACAATAAGCGCTGAGAGGACATGCAGAAGAAAACAGATCCGGACGATGCAATGCATAAATAAAACTTCCATGTCCACCCATGCTGAGGCCACTTACAGCACGGTATCTTTTTTCTCCCTTTATACGATATTTTTTTTCTACAAATGGCATCAGTTCATTAAAGAAAAAATCTTCATAAAGCCAGTCACCTGTTGCGCTATTTGTATAACCACGTTTCCCGGTATTTGCATCAGGCATAATAATGATCATGGCGGTGCTTTTACCTTCGTTGATAGCTTTATCTGTAATATTAGCTACTTCACCAAACTGTACCCACCCTGTCTGGTCATCACCACCACCATGTAATAAATATAGTACCGGGTAACTGCGTTCTGAGTTTTCATAACCTGGCGGAAGATACACTGCATACTTCCTGTCCATTTTTAAGATCTTGCTGGTCATTGATAGATTGTCGTAAACTTTTCCGCCCTGGGAAAAAGAATAATTAAAGACAATGATAAAAAATAAAAGCAGCTGCAGTTGTTTTTTCATATGCGATTAGTTTGAATTAAAGATACATCTTGTAGTTTGCAACGAGTACCCGATTGCGATCTTCATTTTTCTATTCCCTTCTTAGTACGAAACGCCATCCTGAAAATAGGTTATTGCAAAACTATAATTTAGGTTAAGCCAAGACCTCAATTTATTTTTTTCCAAGACCAAATATTCTGAAACCAAGTGATAATTGAAATACCTGGCTTTTAATTGTCTCATAAGCCGGATCATCACTGTTATCAGTCAATCCCATATTATAACGGGCATCAAGTTTCAGTCCTATTGGAAGATCCCATCCCGCACCCAATCCGAAACTAACATCAGATTTTTTTATATTGTCTTCAATACTATTTCCATTAAGTTCGGCCTTATTTAAAAAACCAAACTGTGGCCCGGCTTGCAGATTAAACCCTGCGGCCAGGTAAAGTTTAAGGATCACGGGGATATTGATGTATTTCGCATCCCAGTTTCCAAGGTCCACTTTTGATCCCTGCTGAGAAAAAATAAATTCGGGTTGAATACCAATTTTACCAAATTTAAAAAGTGAATATGCTCCAAGATGATATCCCGTTTTTTGAGATGTGCTGATATCAGGTATTTCCAATCTTGAAAAATTCAAACCACCTTTAATACCGATATCAATTCTTTGTCCAAATGAATTATAACTGATCACAACAATACCGAGAAGAAGAACAATTTTTTTCATCGCTTTCATTTTAGTTGATCCAAAAGCTAAACTTTTTACCATTCTCATACAATATACCACGGAAATTATAAAGCAAATCTTAAGCCTGATTACTTTTCTCTGACCAATGATAACGAAAATTAAAAATTTGTATATTGCGTCCTCATTTTTTTTAATCCTAAACTTCTTTTACCTTATGAAAAGAATCGCTGCCTTACTTCCGCTATTTTTTTTTGCATTCACCCTGTCCGCCCAGATCAATCCTAATTTTGCAAATGCTTTTGAAGATGGTTATTCTGTGCAGGAGCTGGAAAAAATATTTGAGAATGTAACCTATAAGAAACACGAGAAATGGCTGAAAAAGGAAGGCTACAATTATAACAAAGAAAAATCAACCAAAAACTACTTGTATTACGACAAGAACGATGTAGTAAGCCTGGCGCTTTTTCACGAAAATGAAAAGATCGTGGAAGTGATGTTCCATTCTTCACCACAGAAATATTACCAGGCTGTGAGTGCTGTTTCAAAAGATAAAAGTTATAAGTTGATCGAAGAGAAGATCGGTGATAATGGGGGTGGGAAATTTGTATCGCAATCCCGGTGGGTTAAAAATGGATATTTGTACCAGGCATCCGTTGACAATTATAATTTTCACATTTTAAAAGACGAACAGAATTTTTCTTCCAAACCTGCGATAATCTCTTTTAAAGATAAATCGCCTGTTTCCCTTGCCGTTGACGATATCTTAATAAAATTAGAAAGCATCGGCCCTGTGTATCCAAAAGCGGGTTCGTACTATACCGGTGATGAAAAGCTGACCCAGCAGTTAAAAGCACTGGATAATAAGGGCACGATACAGGTTGAAAAAACACGCATACCGAAAAATAATTATTGCGAATCCGCCAGCTCCTTTCATTTGCATGAGGTCATCAAACTAAACCTGGAAGATGTTTATTATACGTCGATCAGAAAATATGAGAACAAGGAAAAGAATGCTTTTACCTATGCATTATGCCTGGGTATAAAGGATTGGGAGAACAAAGGCGATCGCAAATACGAGATGATCGGTAGCTCATCTGATAACAAGTGTTTTCTCAGCGGCACATGGAGCAGCAGCACAAAAGTTAACGTCTTTATGAAAGGGTATGATAATACAGCAGTTTCCCTGGAGTTTACAAATGAAAAACAAGCAAACGAAGTAAAGTCCTTGCTTGATAAAGCAATTGCTGAAGCAAAAAAATAATTTACCAAAAAGCGAATCGGTTTTATGTGTTAAGTAGTGTTTGAATTCCTACGCAAACTATAGTCATGTATCAAGCATAATAATCCCAGCGTTTATATCATGATAAGGAATACTACATGAGTGATCTCACGAAAGCGGTTCCGGTTTCGGAGGAATGCCTGCAAGCTTCGACTTATCTTCTGGTAAAGGAATAAACTCTTTATTATCATTTGGTGGAAGTATAATGCGACCCTGTTTCCAATCTTCTTTAGCTTGTTCAATACGTTCCTTACGGGATGAAACAAAATTCCACCAGATAAAACGTTCACCAAGTGGTTCACCACCTAATAACATCAACGTTGTGTTTTCTTTTGCCACAATAAGCGGATCAACTCCTTTGCTGAACACCAGCATTTGTCCCTGGTGATAAATATTGCCTGCAACTTCAACAGTTCCTTTTGCAATGTAAAAGCCACGTTCATCATGTTCTTTAGGAAGTCCAAACCTTGCCCCTTGCTGAAGTACGACATGCAAATAAAATAAAGAAGAGTTTGTTCTCACATCATTGCTCAATCCATACGCATTACCTGCTATCAGTCGCATCCATACATTGGTGTCAGTAAATATGGGAAGCTGATCCGGCGTATAATTATTAAATGATGGCGCCGATTCTTCATCTTTCTCAGGAAGTGCAACCCATGTTTGGATCATTTCCAAATTGCCTCCGGCAAGGGCAGCCGGATCTTCAAATCTTTCTGAATGCGCAATGCCACGGCCGGCTGTCATCCAATTCACTTCACCAGGACGGATGATCTGTTCTACACCCAAACTATCACGATGTGTAACCTGTCCACCAAAAAGATAGCTCACCGTTGAAAGCCCGATATGCGGATGTGGTAATACATCCAATGTGGAAGGTTGGAAAGGAACATCTGTAATTGGCCCGGCATGATCCATAAAAATAAAAGGCCCAACCATCCGCCGCAGACGAAATGGAAGAATACGTTTAACTTTTATTGATTTACTTATCGCAGCCTCACGGGCATCAATTACAATATCAAGCATGATCCATCAATTGTTTTTAAATAATGTAAAGGTAGTATTGTTGAGATTCTGTTGGCTTTAGTTGAGATTGTTGCACCCACTCCAGTAATCAGTATATAATTTAATAACAAGAGTTAAAGTCTTGCAGACTCTTTAAATTTGGATACTTAAAGAGCATAATATGAAATCATCAAAATTCGATCGCCGGAAATTTATTAAGTCTGCAACCGCTGCAACATCTGCCGTTGGTTTATTTTCAATCTTGCCTAAAGGACTTTTAGGCAATAGTATTATTTCAGAAAATGCTGAGAGTAATTTTGTGCCAGGCAATGCTGATCCAAGAATTTATTTCTCTGTGATCGGCATCAATCATAATCACATTTACTCCCAGGTTGACTCTGTGATACGGGGCGGTGGACAATTAGTTTCGTTCTTTGCTAAAGAAGATGATCTCGCTGCAGCATTCGCAAAAAGATATCCGCAGGCAAAAAAAGCAACTAATGAAAAAGAGATCCTGGAAGATAAAACCATTCAGTTAGTGCTAAGCTCCATCATTCCTAATGAAAGAGCACCGCTTGGTATACGAGTAATGAAACATGGGAAAGATTATATGTCGGATAAACCGGGTATTACCTCACTTGAACAACTGGCTGAAGCACGACGTGTACAAAAACAAACCGGCCGTATCTATTCAATCATGTATAGTGAAAGATTTGAGAACAAAGCAACAGTTAAGGCAGGTGAGCTTGTAAAAGCCGGTGCCATCGGAAAAGTAATTCAAACGATCGGGCTAGGTCCTCATCGCATAAGTTTATCAACAAGACCACCCTGGTTCTTTGATAAGAAATATTTCGGCGGCATCATTACTGATATCGCTTCGCATCAATTCGATCAGTTCTTGTACTTCACTGGTTCGACAAAAGCCGATATCGTTTCTTCTCAAACGGGTAATGTTGCACATCCTCAATATCCGCAATTCGAAGATTTTGGTGATGTGACTGTAAATGGCAATGGAGGTACAGGATATATAAGAGTAGATTGGTTTACACCCGATGGATTAAAAACATGGGGTGATGGAAGATTGACAATTTTAGGCACCGAAGGTTTTATTGAAATACGCAAGAACATTGATATCGCAGGAAAAAATGGCGGCAATCATCTTTTTGTTGTAAATGGAAAAGACACGCAATACATTGATTGCAGCAATGTGAATCTTCCTTATGGCGAGCAACTTGTAAATGATGTATTGAACAGAACCGAAACTGCAATGACACAGGAACATTGTTTTCTCGCAACTGAACTTGCATTAAAAGCTCAAAAGCAAGCAAAGAAGCTATTTTTTAATAAAGCATAGGAACTTCATTTTGAGTGGAAACTTCAGCTAAATTTTTTTTATTGGTTTATGCTTTATCCTTTCGATTTAGCTTTCCCTTTTTGTGAATTATCATCTTTTGTTTTTTGGTCAGTTTGATCCTTTTCCTTTTGATTCTCGTCTTTCGATTTTTGGCCAGATTGATCTTTTCCTTTTTGATCATTGTCTTTCGCTTTTGGGTCGGCTTGAGTCTTTTCCTTTTGATTCTCGTCTTTCGCCTTTTGGTCAGTTTGCTCTTTTCCCTTTTGATCATTGTATTTTTCTTTCTGGCTGGATTGATCATTTCCTTTTAGATCATTGTCTTTCTCTTTCTGGCTAGCTTGAGCCTTTTCCTTTTGATTCTCCTCTTTCGCCTTTTGGTCAGTTTGCTCTTTTCCATTTTGATCATTGTATTTTTCTTTCTGGTTGGATTGATCCTTTCCTTTTATATCATTGTCTTTCTCTTTCTGGCTAGCCTTTTCCTTTTGATTCTCCTCTTTCGCTTTTTGATCAGTTTGATCTTTTCCCTTTTGATCATTGTATTTTTCTTTCTCGTTGGATTGATCCTTTCCTTTTAGATCATTGTCTTTCGTTTTTTGGTCGGCTTGAGTCTTTTCCTTTTGATTCTCTTCTTTCGCTTTTTGATCAGTTTGATCCTTTCCCTTTTGATCATTGTATTTTTCTTTCTCGTTGGATTGACCCTTTCCTTTTATATCATTGTCTTTCTCTTTCTGGTTGAATTCATTCTTTCCCTTTTGATCATTGTATTTCTCTTTCTCGTTGAATTCATTCTTTCCTTTTTGATCATTGTCTTTCTCTTTCTGGTTGAATTCATTCTTTCCCTTTTGATCATTGTATTTCTCTTTCTCGTTGAATTCATTCTTTCCTTTTTGATCATTATATTTTTCTTTCTGGTTGGATTGATTATTTCCTTTTTGATCATTGTATTTCTCTTTCTCGTTGAATTCATTCCTTCCTTTTTGATCATTATATTTTTCTTTCTGGCTGGATTGATCCTTTCCTTTTATATCATTGTCTTTCTCTTTCTGGTTGAATTCATTCTTTCCCTTTTGATCATTGTATTTCTCTTTCTGGTTGAATTGATCCTTTTTCTTGGGTTCCCAGGAATTGTTATTCTTTTGCCCCTTGAATTTCCAGTCATCATATTCGCTATCCTCATACTCTATCTCTTTCAAATGAATCTCATCAAGGTAATACCTTCCATCATTGCCTTTCCAATAGGTATACCCTTCAGTATTTATGTAGTAGTAGCGACCATCATTATTCCGACTGATCACTATAGCAGGTGTATAAACAATCACCAATGCATATTTTTTTCTTTGTCCCGGCGCATAAGCTTTTGCTGATTGATCTCCATAGATCTTTTTCGCCTGGCCCGGTGGCAGATTACTACTATTAGTCTGGACGATGTATGTGTTCGTCGTTGATGTTTCAGTTGGATACGAAGTATTTGCAGGGTATTGTCGGCCTGAACTATATCTGCTGCTTCTGCAACTAATGGCAATAACCAGGATCAACAGCAAACTAACGGCTTTTAGAAATTTGGTGGTTTTCATAGTAAGATTTTATTCATCCCAAAAAACGCAAAATTGTTCTAATATGAAACGGATATTACTATTAATAATAGCTCCACAGTATATTTCCATGAATACTAAAGTGCAAACCTCCGAAGATCACGTTAAAGCAATCGTAAATTAACTCTGCGAGGCGCTAACTTTAAAATGAGACCAAAGAAATTGAAATGGCATTTCTTATTTATTGTCTTACACGGAATTTTTGTTTCCTCTTAGTGCAAAATAAATCCATCTATTTCTTTCTTATCATTTGTTTACAATTTCCATCAGGATGTCAATTTTGTTTATCTTCAGCAAGCAACCAAAATAACAAGCCATGCAGAATGTCTACCGCAACACGGCCATCTTCATCATTCTAATTATGATTGGTATACAATGGGGATTTTATCATACCTACACCAGCGAATTCCCGAATTTTAAAAACAAAACCACTACCATCCACATTCACGGTGCGTTGTTAATGATGTGGTTGATCTTGCTGATAGTGCAGCCTTTACTTATCAATAAAGGGAAAGCCCAACTTCACAGAACCATCGGCAAAGTGTCTTATATATTAGGTCCGCTCATTATTATATCGCTATTTCTTATAGGCAAAGGAGGATATGAGCGATCATTAGGAATTGTTCCTGAACAGGAAATATTAGGTGTTATGGTGCTTGATATAAGAGGTTTTCTGTCGTTCGCCATCTTTTGGGCACTAGCTATGTTCTATAGAAAAGATCCTGCTTCACACATGCGGTATATGATCGCCACCGGTATATTGGCTATAGGACCAGGAGTTGGTCGTGGACTCACATTCGGTTTTGGTATAGAGTTTCCAATCGCTTTGACAATAACTGATGTGCTTGACCTGGCAATAGTTGGTTTCTTGTTGGGATTTGATATTTACAAGAAGAAGAATTACAAACCATTCCTTATAGTGTTTATAGTTTTTTTGATCGGGAGCTTACTTTGGCAGTTAAGAGATAGTTCCGCATGGCAATCATTTGCTAAGAGCTATGCTGCGATGTTCTATTGAAAAGCACAATGGAATGATCATTCTATATTTAAAATATCAAAATCAATTGCAATGAAAAAAAATCATATCCTGATAATTGCATGCACTTTTATGCTTTCCTGTGGATCAAATGAATCACCTTCTGATAAAGATGAAACTAAAACACCCGCTATGAGCAAAAATAAAAACGATGGTAAATTCGGAAGCTGGGAGCAGGACACTGAAGGCAATAAGTACAGGGAAGATTATGAATTAAAAGAAAAGTTAAGTGGTTTTGAGCTTGTAAAATATACCCGCATTAATGGAGGACAGTATGGTGGTGGTTCCAGCACCACAAAGTTTACTTTATGCAGTGATGGCAGTATGCAATTTTATCATCAATCGATTACTTCTGTTTCCGTTGAAGGTGCGGGAGGAAGTAATACTTCGAAAGATGAAGATAGTGGTACATGGAAAGCTGTTGAATCTGCAGACGGATACAAATTACTAATGACCACATCCGCCAAATACGGAGTTATAGGATTTATGGAGATTAAACTCCTGGGCTCAAAATTGGAAATGGTGCGGCTTGACGAATGGCAGGAATTTCTAATGAACAAAATAGATTGTTAAAAAAGAAAGGAGCCTATTCCCTATCAGTCTCTTGTCATACCGACACCGTTAATATCATCAAACACCGTGAAGGAACTTAAATAATAAAACCCTGTTACCGGGATAAAAGAGTTACCTTACAGAGTTCAGTTAATGAATTTCTTCGTCAATTCACTCATAGATCATTCCCCGGTAAATAACTTTTAAAAAGACTTAATGAAAAAAGACACTATAGTGCAGTTTGTAAGTTTTGAGACATCGGTAGCAACAAATGAATTCAGAGCTCAATGGCAAGAATATAATAACCTGGTGACCGGTAAACAGGAAGTTACCTTGCAACAAGAGGTGGATGGAAATAATTTGTTTCGTTATATTTCGCAACACAGGTTTACTGAAGATGATATGCAGTTTACTTTTAAAAAAGGGAGAAGATCTTCTCATAATCCCGAGATGGAAATGCGGATCAAAGAGGCAGGAGGATATTCGTCGCTCCAACTTGAATGCGATCATGAAACAACAGCGAATAATTGTAAGGTCTTTGTTTTTTTAAGTACTGCTCCGGATCTTAAACTTTACAAAGAACTTTTATCATACCAGTATCTTAATATCTACCAGGCATATTATGAAAGCTGTACATACACATATATCCTGGAATTTTTTGTAGACAACAAGCTTGTGCCCCAACTTCTTGAGCAACTAAAAATACATAACCGGATTTCTGAGATCGGTGTTTACAAAGAATGTAACGAAACAAAAAAAAGAAGAACCTCTAAATCACATACAGTTAAAAAGGTATTGATTTAAGTTAGTTGCCAAACATTATTCTGCATTCGATTTTAGAGGAAAGAAGGGACATTGCCGGCAACGGGAAATAAATCAATCACACTTCATCCTTCTTATCTTTACGCATCATGTACTATATCGTTTACGGCTTACTATATGCTTTTTCCTTATTGCCCTTAAGAGTGCTTTACCTTTTTTCTGACATTGCTTACTTCTTTTTTTATCCTGTTTTCGGGTACAGAAAAAAAGTTGTAATGGCTAACCTGTTGCAGGCCTTCCCCGAAAAAACTGAAAAGGAAAGAATAGTTATTGCAAAAAAATTTTATAAGAATCTTTTTGATATGTTTTTAGAGACTATCAAGATGATCTCAGCATCAGATAAATTTATAACAAAGCGGTTTACTGCAAACTGGGAATTGTTACGATCTCTCGAGTCAACAGGTAAAAGTGTACAGGTACACATTGGCCATAATTTTAATTGGGAATGGGGAAATTCGATATTGACAAATTACACGGCATTCAAATTTTTGGCTGTCTATATGCCGATAAAGAATAAAATTTTCGAAAGATTATTTTATAAGTTGCGAACCCGTAATGGCGCAATTTTTTTAAAGGCCACCTCTATGCGTGAAGAATTTGAACCCTACAGAGATACACACTACCTGCTCGGCTTAATAGCCGATCAAAGCCCCGGTCATCCGGGTAATGCATGGTGGTTTAATTTTTTTAAAAAGCCAACGCCATTTTTAAAAGGCCCGGCCAAGGGTGCTATATTAAATGATACAGCAGTTGTGTTTGGATTTATTCATAAACCACGCCGTGGATATTATAAAGCAGTTTTTAAACTGGCAACAAATGACCCTGCTTCATTTACGGAACAGGAGCTTACCGAAAAATTTGTCGTTTACATGGAAGAAGGGATCAGGCAATATCCCGATATGTGGCTTTGGAGTCATCGCCGGTGGAAATGGGAATGGAAACCAGAGTATGGCGAAATAATTAAATAAACAGCTCTCATATTCTTTATTTACCATACTGAATTACTACTATAAAGAATGAACACTACCGACAACAGGAGAATTTTTTAATTATTCTTTATTGCCTTGAAGAAAAAGGAACACAACAGACCATGGAGGACTGGCACTTCAATACTAACAATTCAACGATGAAATGATCAGGACTTCACTCTTGTTAATTTCATTTCCCCAAATTGATTTTTGATCATGATCTCATTCTCATTGAGGATCTCACCAGTGCTGTCGATGGTCGTGCCGTTGAGAGTGATCGAATAAGAGATCTTATTGCTATCAATTTTGCCATTATCTAATTTCACTTCGCCAAACTGGCCTTTCAACATTCCAGTAAGCGTTTTACCATCCGCCTTAAATGTGTAATTAACTTCAAATGAACCATTGGGTGTTTCTCTTGTGCCTTTCCAGTTTCCATCAATATTTGTTTGACCAAAAATGGTTAAACTTCCCCCGAGGAATAATAAGATCAAAAAGTATTTCATAAAAAGTGTATTTAGTTGTAGCCAAATTTATGAAATGAGTTTGAAGATTCTTGAAACAATTTACTCCCCTAAAAATATAGGCCGACAACGGAGGTCGCCCTGCACAAAGACCATGTTATGCACCCCCGATAATTATCGGATCACAGAAAATTTATTTTTATTGTAGATTAGTTGAAGACCACTGGTGGTGTCGCCATTTGAAATTAAAATTGAACCACGGAGACACAAAGGCACTATGTTACACGGAGATTATCTCTGTGTTCTCCGTGAACTCTGTGACTCTGTGGTAAAAAACAAATTGAGACACTACAACAAACTGAAGCAAACAACAAGAGCAAAAAACAAACGTATCTTCAACACTACTTTATAAAAATCAGAAAATTCCAATGTCACACAAACGATCAATGCACCATTTTGCTAAAGTTGTAAACTGCTTAGCAATTCTCTCCGTATTTTTTATTCAAACCATTTATGCCCAGCAGGCTAAAACAAAACCACACAACCCTGTTATTAAAGGATGGTACGCAGATCCTGAAGGTGTTATTTTCGAAAACAAGTATTGGATCTTTCCGACCTACTCGGCCAAATACAGGCAACAGGTTTTTTTGGATGCCTTTTCTTCAACAGACATGGTGACCTGGCAAAAGCATTCTAAGATAATTGATACATCTATTATTAAATGGGCCTACATGGCTATGTGGGCACCAGCCATTGTAAAAAAGGACAACAAGTATTTTTTATTTTTTTCGGCAAATGATATACAAAGCAAAGCAAGGAACGGAGTGAAGGACGACACACTTGGCGGAATAGGTATTGCCGTAGCTGATAAACCAGGTGGTCCTTATAAAGATCATTTAGGTAAGCCACTTATTAATCAGTTCTATAATAATGCACAGCCGATCGACCAGTTCGTATTCCAGGATAAAGACGGACAGTATTATATTATCTATGGCGGGTGGGGACGATGCAATATTGGAAAGCTCAATGAAAATTTTACTTCTTTGGAAAAATTTCCGGATGGTAATTTAGTAAAAGACATTACGCCAAAAGATTATGTAGAAGGCCCTACTATGTTCATAAGAAACGGAAAATATTATTTAATGTGGTCTGAAGGTGGTTGGACAAACGGCACCTATAAAGTAGCCTATGCAATTTCAGATTCTGTGTTTGGCCCCTTTGAAAGAGTTTCCACCATATTAGAAGCAGACGAAACCATTGCCACTGGTGCGGGGCACCACTCAGTCATTAACATTCCAAACACTGATGAATGGTATATTGTATACCATAGACGACCGATCCCAAACCTTGACCGCGACCACCGTGTGACCTGTATTGATAAACTTTATTTCAATAAAGATGGAACTATCAAAAATGTAAAGATGACTTTTGAGGGAGTAAAGCGTAAACTAAAAAGTAAGTAAGTGATCTCAATATATATATCGTTGTTACAAGAGCCCGGAAAAAATATTTATTGCCGGATTATCATGAGTGGATTATAAGTTCTAAGTTTAGAAAAAGTAAAATGAGCAGATCTGGTAAGCGGTTATCTCAACTTTTTTCTGTCCGAAATAGCTATGGAAAAGAATTTCCATCTCAAAAGCTTTTTTTGCTAAAAGCGATAGACAAGGAAAAGCCAACCAGCAAAAAAGATGTACAGCTTTATTATTCAGTTTTACTATTTCTTATTGCCTATCCCGATAACCGATCTGTCTATACGCAGGCAACATTTTCTTTGCAGCAATTGCATTTACATATTCAATCACATAAGCGGCTACATGATAGTTTGTACAATACCGGTCTCACCAATACACAGCTCTGTGCTGCATATAGTTTTGAAATGGTAAAATGGATGAGATCAACTTATAAAAAAAATATCCGCATCAGTTTCTTTGAAGCAGGCGAAGCGCAGATCCAATTTATACTTTCAGTCGTAATGCCGAAGGTGGAATCAGAAATTATGCAGGATGGCAATGCGGAGTGGAGATCATGGTTGAAGCGATCAATGAAAAAAGATGAAGATCTTCTTGACCGGTTAATTGCAGTATTTGACGAAACGGATATCCGCCCTGAAGTAAAAGATGAACTTTGGTCAGCGATGAGGATCAATATTGAAATTGATTTTACCGCATTGGATAGTTTGCCGGATCCCTTATTTACTCCGTACTATCACCGTTCGCTGATAAAAAAGAAAAACAATCGTGAATTAAAAGGCATTCATACTCCAAAAGTCCATCTAAAAAAAGATGAAGCAGCGCAGATCGTTGCATGCAGCAGGATGATACTTGTAAAACACCTTCGTGAAATTGACCCTATCACTTTTACATCAGCAGAACTTATCAGTTATTACCGGTTGCCTCGCGGACTTTCCATTGCATTGATGGGGATGGTACCAGAAAGAAGACATCCCATCGACAGTTATATGGGATACACAGTTTTTAAAAATGGCCTGCCCGTTGCTTATGCAGCCTCATGGGTATTCTTTGACAGTGCCCGTATCGGTCTTAATATTTTCCCTGCCTACCGTGGTGGTGAATCAAAATATATATTTGAACAGGTATTAAAAATTCACCGCAGTGTTTACAGGTTAAAGCGGTTTAGTACCGATCCATACCAGATCGGAAAAGATAACAGCGATGGCATTCATTCGGGTGCATTCTGGATATATTATAACGCTGGCTTTCGATCTATCGGCCAGGAACAACAGAAAATTGCAGCAACCGAAGCAAAGAAAATAAGATCAATAAAGGGATACCGTACACCAGCAAGTATTTTAAAAAAACTGGCAGAATCAAGACTTGAATTGATATTCGATAAAAAAGCAGTGCAGTTTGATGTTACAGATCTTAGTCGGGCATATGCAGGTATTTTGAAGGATCACTATAATAATAAACGCAAGCCGGCAGAAGAGCTTGCCCTAAAAAAACTGGCAGCAATTTTAAAAATAAAAAAATACCAGGACGTAAATATTCAGTATGTTTTGAAAAACTGGAGTATTCTTTTGCTTAACAATGAAAAAGAATTGCGCAGCAATGGCGAATTAAAAAAGACCTTAAAAAAATTATTTCAGTTAAAGGCATACGGTTCAGAAGAAGAATATATCTACAGCCTGCAACGTTCAGTGCCTCTGAAGAAAATGATGGAGAAGGTGCTGGGTAATATTACATGAAAGATCCATCCTCAACTGCATCGAGTCCTTTCTGATTTAATACTATAGTAAAACCATCGACACCTTTTTTCACATATTGGCTAATAAAGCGGTTCTTGTTAAGCTCAACCAGGAGTGTATCCAGATCTTCTTTGGATAAATTCAACGTTTTAGTTAGTGAATTAAAACTAAACCGGGCAGGTTTACCAGGTGTTAGATCGCTACTGATTGAGGATAGTATCGCCAACTTATTTTCATCTGACATTGTACAAAATTTTAAGGTATACAATATACCTAAAATGTTGCGAAGCAGTTTCCGTCAATTGAGGTCTTGTCATACCGGGACGGTTAAGATTGTACACTTAATTGCTTAGGAAATAATAGTCGAGCCATCTCAGGCTCGTTAAAGTCTGAGATGACTCGCTTCGATTCATTTTACTTGATGATTAAAAATGCAGGCACTGATTGCAGATCATTTGAAAGACTCGCAATGACAGAATATTAGTTAACCATTCCCTTTAACGATTTTAGTGCTGCTATGCGAACCTTCTTGGATGCTGGTTTTGGTACTGGTGCTGGATCTGCTTTTGGCTTCCTTGTTTTATCACCAGATTGTGTAGCTGTTTTATCACCCGGCTTTGAAGCATATAATTCTGTAAGGTTGATAGATGCCACAATGGCATCAAGCTCATTTGCGCATGATTCTTCACTGGCAGAGTATACAGCAAAAAAAACAGTTTGCCTTGTATCTGATATGGAGTAAAACGCAATGCTATAAGTATTGCCTTTGGTACCTACGTTTTGTAAACCCGAAAAACTTGTCCAGTCCGTGCCTGACTCTTTTTGCACTTTTGTGGAAGATGTGATTGCTAAACCTTTACTTTCAAGCAGATCATCCCGGTATTTTTCATAAATGGCTACATCGTTTGTAACAATTTTTACAGGGTTAAAGAATACAATTTTACAATTGGAATTCTCCATTCCTTTTTTTATTAATTCAGTGGTCTCACCAGTTTGCTTAGCATACCAACTTTCCTGTAATGAATAATTTAAAATACTAAAAGTAGATTGTGAAAAGCCTGCATACACTATCAGGTTTAGGACAGTAATGAGAATAATTTTTTTCATTGTTTGAAGATTTATCCAAATGTCTATTTATTTCGGTCAGCATCTTATCCTGTAAAACAGGGATTTTTTTCAGCCCATAAAATTGCAATGAGGATTTTAAAAGGTACGCCTTGAAACAATTGTGCCGCTTATACGATCCGCAATTATGATTGAATGAATTTCGTCGCTTTATTTTAACTTCAACCTCCATAATAAAGAGCGAGGAGCTAATTCAAATGATCGATCAAACAGAAAATCTTCAATTAAAAGTTGCTGAACTTGAAAAGCAACTTGCACAAAGCAATCGGGAGCTGGAGATCGAAGCCGCTTTGGAACGGGTTCGGGCAAGAGCGATGGGCATGCATAATTCAAATGAATTAAGCGATGTGTTGTCTGTTCTTTTTGAACAATACGATATCCTAGGTATCTCCCCGGTATTTTCTCATCTCACATTATTTGATCTGGAAAAAAATAAGTTCTCGTATCGGACGACTGGCAGGAGGGGCCGGCGTGTACAGGCAGAGCAAAAAATTGATATGGATGCAGTAGATGCCTGGAAAGAAAGCGTTGAAAACTGGAAGAAAGGTGGGCCCGACCAGGTAAACGCTCACATGTATCCTTACGAGATCCTTCCTTACGTATTTCAATTGTTCCAGGAAATTCTTTCAGCTGTACCTGACGACGCAAAGTTTTTTCCGGAAGATTTTCCAAATGGCTTATTCATTACCCAGGGTTATTGCAAATTTGGATATGTAGGGTTTGGTCATACCAGAGAAGCAACGCCGGAAGAAAAGGAAGTGGTAAAAAGGATGGCCATTGAATTTGAAAGATTATACCAGCGGTTCATTGATCTGCAAACAAGTGAAGCGCAGATCCAGGAAGCGCAAATCGAAGCTTCACTCGAGCGGGTGAGGGCAAGCACAATGGCAATGCGTAGTAGTGATGATGTTGGTAATGCAATCGGTGTATTGTTCAACGAGCTGGATAAGTTTGGGATTTCGCTTTTGCGCTGCGGCCTGATCATCGTTAATGACAAAGAAAAAACGATGCAGGTGTGGAGAGCACATACAACGAAAGCTGGAACAGTGGGCCAGGTATCTGGCAAAATATCAATCTCCGTTCATCCGATGTATGAAGTAGCTTACGATTCATGGTTATTGAAAGAGACAATGGCAAGTTATGATCTCTCAGCTGAAGATTTTATGAATTATTACAAGACGGTCTCAAATCATGCACCGCAATTCGCACACAACGTTACGCCGGAAAAACAAACCAATACCAGTTTCTTTTTTAAAGAAGGCGCTATTTTCACTTTTACCAAAGAACCACTGGATGCAGCCACATGTGCAGAGTTAAAAAAGTTTGCAGCGGTTTTTGGTCTCACCTATCGCCGTTACCTTGATCTGAAAATTGCGGAAGCGCAGTCGAGGGAGGTGATGAGACAGGCTTCGCTTGATCGCATCCGTGCAGAGATCGCATCAATGCGTACTGCGAATGATCTTGATCGAATTACACCTTTGATATGGAATGAACTCAATGCATTGGGCGTTCCTTTTATCCGCTGTGGTGTATTTATTATGGATGATCTGCAACAAGTGAGTCATACCTATCTTTCTACACCCGATGGCAAAGCAGTTGCGGCTTTTGATCTTCCTTATGATACACCGGGGAATATTGCAGAAATAGTTGCTCAATGGCAGAATAAAAAATTTCATACAGAATACTGGGACCAGGAAGCGTATACTGCATTTGCAGGAAACCTGGTCAAACAAGGAGTGTATACATCTACTGAACAATATCTGAGTAAACTTCCAGGTGGTGGTTTTTATTTACATTTTGCTCCTTTTCTGCAAGGCATGTTGTATGTTGGTAATACTGCACAATTAGGCAAACAAGATATACGGACAATACAATCCGTAGCAGACGCATTTTCCACTGCCTATGCACGGTATGAAGACTTCAGTAAACTGGAAGCGGCGAAACTACAGGTCGAGAATACATTGCTCGATCTGAAGAAGACACAGAAACAACTTATCCAGGCCGAAAAAATGGCCTCGCTTGGACAACTCACAGCAGGCATTGCACATGAAATACAAAATCCTCTCAACTTTATAAATAACTTTTCTGAAGTCAATACAGAATTAATTACTGAGATGAAGGAAGAGATCACGAAAGGCAATTTTGAAGCAGTGAGTATTCTTGCAGATAATTTGAAAGAGCATGAAGAGAAAATAATTTATCATGGAAAACGTGCAGAATCCATTGTAAAGGGCATGCTGCAGCATACACGAAACCGCAGAGGCCAGAAAGAACCCACAAATATTAATGGTTTGTGCGATGAGTATTTACGCTTAAGTTATCATGGTCTGCGGGCAAAAGACAAGGGCTTTAATGCAAAAATGCAAACCAACATGGATGATAGTATTGGCAGCATAGATGTCGTTCCACAGGAGATCGGGAGTGTATTACTGAATCTGTTCAACAATGCATTTTACGCTGTAAATGAAAAAAAAGAAAAACTCAATGGAACGTTTGAACCGATGGTAAGTGTAATAACAAAAAAAGAAAATGAAAAGGTTATTATAAAAGTTATCGACAATGGTTTTGGAATTCCGCAAAGTTCAGTGGATAAAATTTTTCAACCATTCTATTCGACGAAGCCGCCAGGACAAGGAACCGGCTTGGGTTTATCGCTGAGTTATGATGTTATTAAGGCACATGACGGTACAATAAAGGTTGAAACGAAAGAGAATGAAGGAACGGTAATGATAGTTGAGCTGCCGGTTTAATTGCAACAACTATTTACTTACCCAATCTTTTGCTATACCAGGTTATTTGTCCACGATGATTGGCAAAATGCTCCACTACATGAAACCATTTACAGTAATTGTTCCAATCCCATTCTTTTGTTTCGCCGGAAAGCAGCCAGTTGTCATCCTTTTTTTTCATCTCCGTTTTTGTTTTGGATCTTACTGCATTTATCGCTTCCACATAATATGCATGCTTATTGCCTTTGATCTTTGTTTGTGCATCGGGGCCTAACTCCATAGCTACATTCCACTTGTCCTTATTTTCTTTTGAAAAACCACTGAGATTATTAAAAGTCAGATCCTGGTATATAACTTCTGTAGCTGCAACATGCAACATTAAAGATCCGATCGAATTGGAATCTTTATCGTGCAGATGATCCAATTCCTCTACCGTTAATTTATTAGTGACCCGAATTACTGAATCGCTGATCCAGTCAAGCATTGAGATAAGGGTGCCGATCTGCGGCGTATAACCTGCCATCGGGCCAATATGGTTGATATTAGTATCTGATAGTTTAGTTGGATTGGCAATGCTTTGCCCGGGTATAAACATGCTGCCTGCAACAGCTGAAAGGCCAACCATACCCATAAATTTGCGGCGATCTAAAATTTCATTTCTCATTGTTGATATTTTAAAATCAGGATAATTGTTTTTGATGATAACCTAAACAAGAGACCTCGTTTATATGATCATATTTAAAGGTAGAAATTTAAGCCGGAACGGCTTGTGAGTTGGAAGGACATTTTGAAACATTATTTGAATGTTCAGAAGGCAACATTGAGTTTCAAAACCAATATGAGAAGTATTTGAGGAACCCTGGCTGATCCAGAATTGTGAGTTATGAGCATTGCAGTTTTTATACCCTAAACTTTCATAATCTAACTATTCCGGCGTGTACGATAATTAAAGCTTACCTTGGAAGAATGCATTTCTTAAAAGAACATCTCAGTAACTATAATTACAGCTGGATAAATGAAGCAACCTTTACAGGCGAAGCCAGCCGCCGTCTTTTTAACAGGTACAACGGTAATCAACTGCTGTTTGTCATTAATCTCTATGCTTCGGTGATAGAAAATTTTACAATAACTATGGGGCTCAAAATTGAAGACAGACTTATGAATCAATTGCCTGTTGATGCTAAAAGTGAAATGTCTGTTCTTAATTGGCTTAAACAAACTCCTGCCCTTCCTGTTAGTAATACTTACTAATAAAAAAGATCCAATCGCTATTCACGCAGCACAACCAGGTATTGTAGCTGCAGATCAAGTATAATTCTTTCCAATCATTTGGCTTTATCCTCAAACAAAAATTAACTTATGCAAGGCAAAACCCAAGTGATCATTATGAAATATTGTATGTCTCTTTTTTGTATCCTGGGTTGTACAATTGCCACTGCTCAAACTACAATTGTAAGTGGAGGCCGTTCCGTAAGCTGCATTTTACCACAGAGCATCTGTGAGATCACGGATACAAAAGAAGCTGGTGACAAGCATTACATTGGCACTAAGATCGAATTATTTACTCCTTGTTATGCATTTGACGGGAGTTGGTATAGCGGTGGTATGGCGGCTGTTACTAACGGCGGAGCGGAAATGGAAATTAATTATTTCAAATTAAAAGTGATCAGCCAGCCGTCGCTGCCTGTTTATCCCTCGTGTAATGTAGATGCTGAAACACCGGATAAAGGTTTTGGTTTTGCAGCCGGTGTCAATATACAGATCCTGGCAGTGGGCTCAATGGATAAAGCACGGTATGCAGAGGCCGCTAAATATGTAGGGGAAGTTTATGAAACATACAGTGCATTAACACCCATTGGCGGATGCTGGTATGCTGGTATTATAAAAAAGGGAACGAAAATATTTTTATTCCCATGTATTCAAATAAAGAAGTATGAACAAAATGAGACTTCACCCCCGACCGATTCAAATGAACCGATCACCGGCAAATTTACTGACCCAAGAAATGGTGGCAGCACTTACCACACTGTAAAAATTAATGATCGAATATGGATGTCCGAAAATCTTGATGCAAGCACTTTCAGGAACGGCGATATAATTCCAGAAGCAAAGACGGCAGAAGCATGGAAAAAAGCAGCAAAAGAAAAAAGACCCGCCTGGTGTTACTATAACAACGATAAAAGAAATGATGATTACGGAAAATTATACAATTGGTATGCGGTAAATGACTCCAGGGGTCTGGCTCCTGAAGGATGGTATGTACCGGGTGAAACTGAGTGGTTGGCGCTTACTGGCTACTTAGGTAAGGATGCAGCAAAAAAAATGAAAGAGGTAGAGGGATGGACTGTAAATGTGCCCGGCTGTAATGAAAGTGGTTTTTCTGGTCTTCCTGGTGGATGGTGTACTTACTTCGGAGTATTTAGTGGTATTAAAGGAACAGGAATATGGTGGAGTTCTACAAGAGATCCCGGCAACACTGCATGGCAACATGCTATATATTCTTCGAACGTTATTGTATCCGGAACAGCTTACGCAGCGCAAGTCGATAAGGGTACCGGGTTATCTGTTCGTTGTATCAAGTAAGATCTGTTGAGCGAATATCATCAGATCTATTTAAAGATTCTTTACTGACTTGAAGAAGAGCACTACCAACAAACGAGGCTCAAAAAATTATTTATTTTTCGCCGTGGCTTTTTTTAGTTCTTCAATTACAAGGTCTTTATCAAAGCGAGTGTCTTTAACAGACTTTATCATATAATCTTCAACTTTTCCTGCCACAGCAAGATCCAGTGCTGATTTGCCTGCTTTATTTTTTTTGGTAGGATCGGCTCCATGCTGCAGCAAATAAATAACAACATCAAGCTTTTCATTCATGGCTGCAAGCATCAATGCAGTTGATCCATCGTCTGACTGGATATTTACATCAGCACCATTTGCTACTAATAGTTTCACCATATCTACACCGCACCAATAGGCACATGCAACCATCAATGCTGTGCGACCCTTAGGTGATCGCGGCTGATCAACTGTTGCCCCATGTCTTAGTAAAAAAACAGCAACGGGTAAATTAGGAAAGTGACAAACATCCATTAACATGCTGGTGCCATTTGCATCTTTTTCATTTGGGTCGGCTCCTTCTTTGATCATTTTTGCAGCTAATGTTGTGTCGGTCTTGATCACGTCTTTCAATGACTGGGCGGTAGCATTAGAAATTGAAACGATCAGAAGAAAAAAAAGAAAGAAGGATCTCATGTTGATGAATTAGTGAACTAAAGTAAGTATAACGACTCAGGATTTTTTAAATATTCTTTATTGGGAGAAACACTACCGACAACGGCGTTATGTTCTTTGTTTAACTGAAAGAATTTTCCAGCGCCTTCTTTTTCGTCTATTTAAAAAACACTCACAGATATAACGAATCCAAACGAAAAAGACAGAGCCTCCATGAGTTGCGAACAACACGCAGCAACAACTTCTTCCTATCAATTCAATAAAAGATGTAATTACAAAACATAGTGACTCTTCAATGGAGAAAAAGAATCAAATTACTTTACTATATCCTTTCCCCAACGCAGCCATACATCGGCAACCGACCTGCTCACTTTAGTTTCCAGCAGTTTTGCCAATTCCGCATCATCTAATTTATTTTGTTCTGATTGCAGTACTGTCCATAGTTTTTGAAAAGCAGTTTTACCATCCATATCATAGATAGTTGCAGCCGCAGCATGCCAACGACATTGATACCATCCATAATTCTGAGGATGCTGCTGTCCGAGTTCATTATAATGTTCTTCCAGTTCCTGTAAACTGGTGTACTTATAATTTTTTGTACCACCATTGACAATAATTTTTGGAAACAATGTTAATGCAGGCAATTGCCCGGGTTCTTTTTCAGCAATGTATGTATGCAATAAAATATTACAAAACAATTCACCCATCCACTTACGCTGCACTTGTAATTTTCCCTGGTTATGAAATGCATGGCCTAATTCATGAATAGCCAGAAGATCAAAAAAAGCTTGCATGCTTACAGTGCCGTCTGGCGATCCATAAACTTTCACTGCTTGTTTACGTAAATCATCCGGCAGATCTTTCACTGACAACAAACTTCTCCAAAAATCATTGTCTTCTGCAGCTATGATCAAAGTGGAGTCACCTTTATAATGCGGCATTCCATATACCGGCATTTTGGTATAGCTGCTCCAATCATCTTTACTTAAAAGCAATAGAGTTACTGAAGGCTTGAAGCCAATAAGCTCTTTATAAAACGTCATAACGTTTTCAACCCTTGTTGTTATTTGTTTAGCTCTTTGTTCATGCCCGGCACTGAAATATGTTTTTACTCCTAAACCAAGTAAGGCCTTAAGCTTATCATAGTCCTGTGCATACATTAAAAAAGAGAAACCCAGGCTGCTGAAAAAAAGAAGAAAAGTTTTCATGATGTTGATTTTAGCAACAAATTTCAACAACATGTCACAGGAGAAATAGTACAAAGACGACATTACAACTGCATGGAGGCTTGTAGGCGAACAGGTAACTGTTCCAGTTCCTTTTCAATGATACGCGGAGTTACCCCGGCAAACTCTTTGAAGTCGCGGATAAAATGCATCTGGTCAAAATAGCCGCATTCATAAGCAATGTTTGTCCAACTTTGATAGGGAGAATTTTCATGAAGACGATATGCTTTTGAAAAACGGATGATGCGGGCAAATAATTTTGGCGGCATCCCGATACGTTGTTTGCATACCCTTTCAAATTGTCGCAGGCTGAGACAGGACATTGAAGCCAGTTTTTCGATAGGCAAGTTGCCGCTATGCTTCACCAGTTGCAACATGGCATGATCAAAAGCCAGCAAAGGTTTTGTATGGAGAAGTTGAGTTAAAAGGAATTGCTCTACCACTTCCTTTATTGCATCAAAGCCTTCTGTTTCCTGCAACTGCGATTGCACTATGGCCATTTTATTGCCAAATACATCAGCCGCATTATAATTACCATCTGCCATTTCATGCAATGATAAACCAAGCATGCGGTGCAAACCACCCGGCTGAAATCCTACCCGTACTGCTTTATGCCGTTGATTGATGTCGATCTTTACAGGAGTCAGTTGCGGGCCAACAATAACGCTGCGTGGCTGCAATACAAATCCTTTTTCATCATCAAACTGTACTTGTATCTGGTCATCGATATAAAAGAAAAGAGAGTTTTGCGGAGTAGGCGGATAAGGTACTATCACCTGTCCTGCGGATGCATCCACTTTTACATCGATCACCATGATGCATTGGATAATATCCTGTAATAACGGGTGCGGTATGTAAAATTGGGTTTGCAAAACTTGAGAATAAAGATATAGATGTTTCACAAAATCGTTTTAGAAGAAAGGAACACTACAGACAACGGGATCTTGTCATACCGAGACGGTTAACATTGTACACTTGATTGCTTAGGAAATAATAGTTGAGGTATCTCAGAGATTAACTAACCTGAGATACCTCACTTAGATTCATTTTAATTGATGATTAATAATGCAGGCTCGGTATGACAAGACCCTGATCGATCGTAATTGCATTCATATTGCAGTTGCTGCCGGGCAAGACCCCGGGCGGACGGAAGGGCTCCTTCGGAGCAGATCATTTGTAAGACCCCGTAGGAACTGAAACTTTATTTTTCAACTGCTTATTCTCTTCAAAATCTGTTATGTTTTGTAAGGTGACGATAGCTATTTGAGTCAGTGCTTCATCAGTTAAAAAGCCCTGGTGTGAAGTTATCAGCACATTTGGAAAACCTAATAGCCTTATCAATACATCATCGGTTATAACATTTTCATTCAAATCGTGAAAGAAAAGTTTTTCTTCCTGTTCATACACATCAAGACCCAAATAACCCAGTTTCCCATTTTTTAAAGCGGTGATTACAGCTTTTGTATCTACCAATGCACCGCGACTTGTATTGATAAGCATAGCACCTTTTTTCATGATCTCCAATGTGTCGCTATTTATAAGATGCTTTGTTTGTTCTGTCAGCGGACAATGAAGCGACAGTATATCGCTTTGTTGTAATACCTCCTGTAGTGTCAAATATTTTATACCAAGAGCTTCCAGTTCTTTATTAAGAACAATATCAAAAGATAAAACTTTACAACCGAGCCCCTGCATGATGCGTGCAAAGCACTGACCTATTTTTCCGGTACCGATCACTCCCACCGTTTTGCCATACAGATCGAATCCTGTTAGCCTGTCGAGAGAAAAATTTCCTTCTCTTACCCTGTTATATGCTTTATGTGTTTTTCGGTTGAGTGTCATTATCAATGCCAGGGCATGTTCGGCCACTGCATGTGGTGAATAAGCTGGTACCCTTACTACAGTTATATTATTTTCCTCTGCGGCCACAACATCCACATTATTAAAACCTGCACAGCGCTGTGCGATAATTTTTATTCCCATTTCTTTTAAAGCAGTCAACACAGCTTTATTTAATTGATCGTTTACAAAAGCACATACCGCATTACAACCCCTGGCAAGGTTTGCCGTTTGCTCATTTAACCGGGCTTCAAAAAAAAGTATTTCGTGCTCTTTGTTGTAGCGTTCAAAGTATTCCTTATCGTAAGGCTGTGTAGAGAAAAAAGCAATTTTCATTTAGTAAAGCTACAGCTTGTTGATATTATGAATTATTTTTCTTTACGCCATCGTTGCTATGAGGCGTGGCCTTGTGCATAGCTACCAACGAGACGAGCTCAGATCAATCCCTGACATGAGTAAGAAAACCCCAGTTATCAATGCCGGTATAATAGAAACTTGCTGATGAATACTTATACTGTAAAGGATAGTTGCACAGTCCAGCTCTAACAGGATTTACATGAATGTATTTTAATTTTTGCAAAAAAACTTTACGCCATCGTTGCTATGAATTGGGCTACCAACAACGGCGGAAAACACTTAATGTACCATTTTGTTTGCCTTGAAAAAAAGAGGGCCAAATTTTTTGCACGCCATACAAACAATTAATTGTAACCCTCTTGCCCTGTCATCAAGATCGGAAAATGTTCTTGATGTTCCGCTTATTGGATCGTTAACAGGAATTCCCGTCAGAAATCCAGAAAGGCCTGCAGTTGTACCAAATGAAGCCGTATTCACATGTGTAAATCCAGTTGATGTTTCTACCCCATGACAAGCGTTGCATGTATTTAAAGAAAAAACATGTCTTGTATTATCAACATCAGAACAAATTGTTATAGATGCATTCCATGCAGGGGCGGTTGGATTATCAGATTTCGCTCCGATCAGAGTATCTGGAACATTATGTGTATTGGAAAGTATTTGTGAGCAATTATCATTAATAAAATCAGCCAACGCAGGAGAATTGTTTGAACCGTCTCTTGGTGTTTTCTTCACTGTAACCAGGGTGAGTAAATGAGTGGTAGCATCAATATTAAACTCTCTCAGCTGCCACGGGCTTGTTAAAGCAATTTCATTTGTCCTGATCTGGTTCAATGAGCTTCCGTTGGGCTTTGCAGGATCTGTATTTGCATTTGCAAACTGATCTGTGATAGCTTGTAGCGCAATATTATATGGTTCACCGAATGCAAGAGTATGAAGATTATACCATTGTTGTCCCCAGTTCTTGATTTGTGTACATCCTTTTTTCTTTACCCCATACTCAAATATTATAGTAAATGCTTCCGGGGTATTGAAAACGGCAGTGCCATTTGCACTCATTACTCCAAATACAAACCGACCTTCGCCTGCATTTGTGCTGCTATAACCAACATTATCTTTAAGATCGATCCTGTTTACGATTGCAAGAAGCTTGACCGGTGCTTCCGCCATATCAAGAGTATCTGCCGGTAATCCATTCGCTAGACTTCTTTGCTTCCAGTCGCTAATAAGTGTATTAATCCCAGTTCGAGCACTTGCTACATCACCATTTAAAGTAATACTACCCGACCATGTTTGCAACCATGTCAATACAAATTCTGTTGCTGTTTTCCCTGTAGAGCTATTATTTACCATCTGATTGATCAAATTATTGAATGTCCACGCACCCGTTTTGTTTCCAGTTGTTGTTACTGGGTTCCATGTACGGGTTGGATCTTCTACAACTGTAAGATCGGTGATCATTAAACTTTTTGGAATAAGATTAGCTGGTGGTGGCGGACAAATTAGTGTTGGAAAAATAGGTATGGGTATTCTGAGTTTTAAAGCACTGGAAACATCAATAAAAGGAACAACTTTTTTGTCAAACTTCACACTGCGATTCTCAAACCGAAAACTAGGACTAGTTTGTAAAAGAGTATGCATGGCAGTAAATCTCGCTGTATCTCCTCTTTGAATTTTTAATAGACTTGATATCTCTCTTATACCTTCCTCTTGCCTGTTTAACATTGCGATCGAAGCATTTTGAGTTGTGATCATTTCCTTTACTTCATTAGTATCTATATTTACAAATACTGAATATATACCATCTCCCTTTACTGAATCAGCTCCTTTGCCATCATCTCTTAATACTATTTTTTCGCCATCAATTTCATAAGCAAGTACCGGGTCTGTTAATTGCCTCCTCAGATCTGCGCTCATTCTGAAATTTCCCCATTTGTTTGGCTCATTCAGAAACTGCAATGTAACATTGTCAGCAACTGGAGGATTCGAAGCAAACTCTGTTTTTATAGCCGTATCTTTTACAAGTTTACCATAATCATCCTTTTCACATTTTGAAGCAGTAAGGATAATAGAGAGTACTCCTAAAAGAATGGTGAATGATTTTCTCATACATTTAATTTTATTGTTAGTTTTGATTTTTGGTTATCTTTTTTTGTATCCCTTTTAATTTGTTTATTAAATACTTCTTCAACTGTTGACAATCCTTCCTTTGTCATTCGTTGTAAATGTTTCAGTGCATCACCAACAGAATTTGTAGCTATATCATAAAGTACAAGTACCCTTATCTTTCGTCTTATTAAAAATTAAAATCCCGGTAAGGATTAAATGAGCAAAATTTCTGAGGCACCTTAAACACAGGTATCACCTCTTTGAAGATGCTAAAGGCCTTTGGCCTAAAAAAAAATTTAGTTTAATGATCGAAGGAGACGGAAAAAATTGTTGCTAAAAATCAAGAAGCTAAAGTCAGATAGGTAGGATAAAAAGGAAATCAAATTTAGATTGTATTTAAATAAAAAAAATACCCCTTTAGAGGTATTCTTTATAGCTTGAAGTAAGAAGGTACACTACCGACAACGAGGCGTGGGCTTGCGTATAGCTACCAAGAGATCAAAATAATATAGGTGTGTGTTTAACTTTAACACCTGTAATTTTCTCAATTATTATTGTAACATTTCATACTCAAAAAAGTCTTACATTATAAAAATAAAATCAACAATATGAACCAGGAGCTATTGCTATTAAGGAAACAAGTAAAACAGTTGCGTATCGCTATGTTTATTGGTGGTATTCTGATGATGATCATTGTTGTATCGTCTTTCACAAGAGTGCCGGAAAAAAATGATATTATAAGGGCCAGGGGTATTGTGATCGAAGACAGCGCCGGAAGAGATCGCATACTGATCGGTGCGCCGATCCCCTCATCAACTCATCGGGTAAGAACAGATACCAATCTTGTGCGGAAATACTGGGGAAGAAAATATAAGAATGCTGATCAGTTCATGAAATGGTATAAGAATTATTATCACGGCGGTATTGGTATGGTGGTGATGAATGAAAATGGTTTTGACAGGGTCGCTATCGGCGATCGACTGGCCGATCCCAATAGCGGCAAAAGAATGTTTGAAGCTGCAGGTGTGATGTGGAATGATAAAGAAGGTTGGGAAATGGGTGGTGCTGGTGTAAATACAACGAAAGACGGTGAGGCACGCAGTGTGATCGGAGTTGATGATAAAGATGGCGAAGCCGTTCATCTTGTCGCACTCGAAGATGGAACAAAAGGGTTGATGATCGGAAGCAGTAATGGTCAGTTGTTGATCGGGGTGTCAAAAAAAGATGGTGCTATATTTAGAAATAAAGAAGCATTTATCGGTGTGAAGTTCTTTAATGAAAAAGGAGAATTGAAATGGGAACAGAAAATGAATGAATAATTTCATTTATGTCGTGGATGCTTCCAGGACAAAACCCGGGCAGGCGGAACGACTCAATATTTTTTAAACATTCTTTATTGACTTGAAGAAGAAACACTACCGACAACGATGTTCTGTTCTTTCTTTTGCTTGTGCAAAAGAAAGAACCAAAGAAAAGCACACCGGCAATGATATACAGCCATTGCCGGGCGCCTTGATTAAGCTTTAGTACTACTGTTAACTCAGCCAAACAATTCTTATCATCGACATCGACGATAATCGTGATCTCTTTATTTATTGGTACAACCCTACTCTTGTGAATTTACCAGCGCCTTCTTTTTCGTCTACTTAAAACCGCAAACATCATTAACGAATGCAAACGAAAAAGATAGCGCCTCCATTTAGAGATTTAGGCATTGTTGGGAAATGCAAGAGAACATGAACATGATTGGGCATGATGACATAACTGAAGACGCTGATCTTTTTTTCATACAGACTATCGAACCATTTATACACTGCATCATATACGTTCGCAATGCTAAATAATTGCTTCCATTTATAACAGGTGAAAGTAATAAAGTAAACACTGTTCGGAAGCTGATCGTGTTGAAAGCGGACAGGCATAGATAAAATTAATTAACTGCCCTGATGTTTGTGTATTGGGACTGGGCCTGGTGTTTTTATTTCATACACTCTATCCCTGAGTCTGCCCTCATTATTTATATATAATGAAGTGAGTCCCCATGGGGTCTTCGCGGAATGAATTTATATTAATTAAACTGTGACTGCGAGACCCCGTGTATGATCTTCTATTCGTATCCCGGGGTCTGCCCTCTTCATTCATTTATGTTGTGGTTGCTTCAGGGCAAGACCCCGGGCGGACGGAAAGTCATTGTTACTTTTTTTTCGCCTCAGTAATTGCTTTTTCGATCAAAGCTTTTACTTCGTCTGCCTGTTTGCGGTCGGTGAATTCAAGCGCAATGGCAGTATCTACATAAGGGGTGATATAGGCATTGACATCTGTGCCTAATCTCCAGGTTTTGGGATATATGCAATTCTTTTTCTCATCTGCTTCTATAAATTGATAATATCTTTTGCCGGTGGCTTTCCAGTTCTTTACAATTATACAGACCGCATAAGTGGAAGGGCGGGAGTCTTCAGACTTGTATTCATATATATGAGTGCCTGTAACATCAGTTAAATTAAGAAATACCAATTCATGCATATGAAAAGAGTTAGTTGTTCTGCAATCATTGCTTATTGGCATCCTTTTTTTGTCAATCTTTATGCGGCCACTATCATTGTCGGTTACTATCAGTTGAGTTAATTTGTCTTCGCCTTTATAAAAACTTCCCGACTTAGGATACACAGTTCCAATATCGCTTAGTTTATCCTGGATATCCTCCACTGCTTTGGTTGTTGCAGACCGGTCTTCAAAGGATATGATCGTTCGCTTTGAGGAGAGCCCTTCAAAATCTGCATAGACAGTTAAGATATAACCATCGGTGGTGGCCTTGTAAGCATTCCCGTTCTTTACCCATTTGGCGGAGTTGATAAATTTTCCTCCTCCATTATCTTTTATTTCTTCTTCTACCAGTCGGTATGACTTGTCTTTTCTCATATCCGCCAGGGCCCTGTAATATTTTTGAGGTGAACTGATAAAGAGAACTTGTGTGATCTGTTTATTGTTGTGGTATAGCGCCATACTTACCACACTGTTCTTTTTATAGTAAAAAAATTTGGCTGTGGATTGGCTCTCATCATAGGTATAGCCCTCAGCCTTCATCCATTTTTTATGGTTTGTATAACTTACTTTGTTGAATATCTTTTCGAGTTCAGGAGCAGAATAGCCATCTTCAAAGAGACTGCCCAGATTTGAATCTATTTGAGCAGGAAGTACAGTTATAAACAAGCAGGCTATAAAAAGCAGGCAGATATTTTTCATCAGGGCAGATTTTTTTAAAAGGAATGAATCCGGCAGCAATATATGTATTATCTGATTTGGATTTTTTTTAATACCCAGTTTTTCGTAATGCTTATGTCCGCACGGGGTATTCCCTCATCATTCATTCATGTTGTAGTTGCTGCCGGGCAAGACCCCGGGCGGAAAAACTTCGCCCATTAATAACAATAAACAATTGGTGCTTTTTTTAATGGTGAGTTATTAACCTGCAGGAACATAGTGGGATATTTACTGAACTCTACAGGCAAAGGATTAAAGTTCTCATCTGTTCCCATCATTAACACCCGGAGCTGGTTTTTATTGTTTGTAATATCATCACCCAAACGGTAACCTAATAAGCCATTCACAGGAAAGGTGATTGTTTTAGAAGCATAAGCCGGGTTCGGGTAGGGGTTTCCCTTTGCATCTTTAAACTCAACAGTAACGCTGATGCTGTTTATTTTCCAGGCATCGGTAGCCCATGCTTTATTATCGTAAAAAACGGTAACGGCCAGTCCTCTTTGTTTATAAAGACAAACACTGTTGTAAGGCGAATATAAACTATGATAGTCAGGGTCGAGTGAACTGTTCGGCAACAATTCTGTAGTAGAGTTGGCCCGGATCTCCGGGGCATAGCCACTTGCTAAAGCGAAAGCCATATGATCATTATAGTTGGCCACGCCTACAGAAAAATAAACCAGTGAATTATTGGCTTCTTTATTATCATTACCGGTTTGTACTGTTATCTTAGCTGACGAGAGAAAATAATCTGCATTCCTTATACCACGGGCAGTAATGGTTGCTTCGGCTTTATTGTTATTTTCATTCGCTTCTCCGATACGGTTTTGATCATCTACAGTAAGGGTGTATTTGTACGTTACGCCGGTATTAAGATTTTGGTTCGGTAACTCTAAAGCACCTTTGATACTTTCGCCTGGTTGCAATATGGACTTTCCATTTGTGTTCAGATTGGCCTCTCCTCCTCCGAAACGATGAGTAAGTCCATTGGTTATAAAAGCCCCACTGATTCCGCCTCTATAATATTGCGAAAGATCAACAGGTTCTGTTCCTGCATTAGAAACGGTATAATTCACCAGGTAGTTATTCTGGTCAAAAATAGAGTTATCGTCTAGCCTGTCGATAGTTATTTTTAGATCTTTACCCTGCGTCGGTTGATCGACTGGTGCCGGGTTAGTTATGATCTTCATATTTACCGGTTGTGCTATCTTTTTCGGCTGCTCTCTTACTGTTATCTGCGAATGCGAAGCAATTGCTAACAGGAAGAACATGCAAGTAATTACTATAGATTTCATTTTATCTTTTTTAGGTTGATTAAAAGTAAAATGAAGTGAAGGCCTGGGCTATCCCTGAAAAGAGGGATTTTTGAGTCCGCATGGGGTCTTCACCGGAATGAAATTATATTTAATAAAACTGTTACTGCGAGACCCCGTGTATGATCTTCTATTCGTATCCCGGGGTCTTCCCTTATCATTTATTTATGTTGTGGATGCTTCCGGGCAAGACCCCGGGCGGGCGGAAAAGTATGGCAAGCATATTTGTATAAAGACAAAGAAAATAAATAAGGCAATGTTATTGTTCTCTATTCTTTCTTTTGCTTGTGCAAAAGAAAGAACCAAAGAAAAGCACACCGGCAATGATATACAGCCATTGCCGGACGCCTTGATTAAACTTTAGTACTACTGTTAACTGAACTAAACAATTCTTATCATCTGCATCGACGATAATTGGAGATTTCTTCGTGTAACTGAAAGAATTTTCCAGCGCCTTCTTTTTCGTCTAACTAAAACCACAAACATCATAAATGAATGCAAACGAAAAAGACAGCGCCTCCATGAGTTGCGAACAACAAGCAGCAATAACTTCTTCCTATCAATTCAATAAAAGATATAATTACAAAACATAATGACTGTTCATGTGCGTTGGCCTGCCAAAAACAGCGGAGCTTTTGTTTTTGGCTGCACTTTTCTTTGGTCCTTTCTTTTGTGCAAGCAAAAGAAAGGACAAGCAGTTCATATCAAGACGAAGAAAGGAACTAAAAAAAATTCTTTATTGGCTTGAGTCCGCACGGGGTCTACGCCGGAATGAAATTATATTTAATAAAACTGTTACTGCGAGACCCCGTGTATGATCTTCTATTCGTATCCCGGGGTCTGGCCTTATCATTTATGTTGTGGATGCTAACGGGCAAGACCTCGGGGTGGCGGAAAATATTCTTTATTGGTTTGAAGAAAGAAGGAACACTACCGACAAAGGTGAATTGCCAGCCAACTGACTACTTAACAACATATCTCAATTGTAATTTAACAGATTTAATATTTGATATGTCTATCTGGTGGACATTCAAATATGTGAAAGACTGATATGCGATAAATCTTTCATAGTTTAATGCGCCAGGTTTTTCGGGATTAACTTCCACCCAAGGTGACGAAATTTGCATTTTCTTGTTGGAAATATTATCTATATGCAAAGTACAGTCAACCTGGTCCCGGACGGTCGGCTCTAAAATAAAATGGGTACTGTCACCCAAAAACCGATATGTTCCTGACCAGAGGGGATTCGATGCATCATACCTTCCGGCTCTATCGAAGCTTAACTTATATAAGCTATGGTTGGTTATTTCGGAACCGGTTAAATAATAATACCCTTTATCGGTTGCTATTACATACATATACAGTTCCCAGTTACTAGAAATCGTTGTTAGCAGATCAGTTTTGGCAGATGGGGCGATGGCTTCTTGTTCAATATGCTTGGAGCATGATGTAAAAACTATTGATGCAAGAAGAGAGATGGTTATGTAGGCTTTCATTTCAACAGAATTTAGTTTGTATGAGAAGCATTTCAAAGAATGAAGTATTTCCGGAGACTTCTTGTTTGATCCAATTCGTATTTAAGGTAACCCTTTTTCCACAACCAGTAAAAAAGACAATTTCTTCCATAAGGAGGTCGCCCCGCACACAGGCTAGGCTGTGCAGACCCCTCGCAGACAATTTCATTTTATTGATGATTAGTGGAAGACCCCGAAGGAACTGATAGTTCTTCTGAATATTTATTCCCCCAACTCCTTCCTCACAACATCAGCGGCAAAGTCAACTTCTTTTTCAGTATTAAAAATATGGCAGGAGAAACGAATACCATTGAACCATTGCTTATGGGTAGCACGAATACTGAGTTTGTATTTATTATACAGCATCTGGTTGAATGCAACCTTTTCAATCCGATCTGGCAACAAGCATGCAAGCATCGGTGAAGCAAGCGGCCCTGCTGGCGGACTTACAATAGTTAAGTTTTTCATACCAGATAGCCGGTCATACAACCTGTTTCTCAATGAGAGATCATGTTCTTCAACTTTTGTAATACCAATTGATTCCAAATACTCAATTGCTTTACCCAACCCAAGAATACCGGCCGAGTTCACCACACCGTTTGAATCAACATACGTATTATATGACTCTTCAAACTGCATGGGACGAATAAGATCACGGGCTTCTTTTGATAAATACAAAATTCCGGTTCCTTTCGGACCCATCAGCCATTTATGTCCACTGGTAGCATAAGCATGACATCCCAGTTTTTTCAGATCTACATGAATAGCACCTGCTGCCTGTGCACCATCAACAATGCATAATATTCCTTTTGACCGGGCTATTGATGAAATTTCAGCGAGAGGCACACGAAGACCGGTAGATGAAAAAACATGACTGATGCTGATGAGCTTTGTATCTTTTGTTATGCGGTCACTGATCCTGTTTACGATCGCTGCTGCATTATTTTCTCCCGGCGGAATGGTGACTATATCAACCTTTACTCCATGATATTTTTGATAATACTCCCAGCATAAAATGCCGCCGCCATGTTCCTGGTCAGTTGCAAGAATATGATCACCGGCTTTCAAACGCAGACCTTGTGCAATTGAATTCATCCCGTTTGTTGTACTATTGGTAATAACGATCTCACTGGTATCACAATTAAAAAAGCGGGCCGCCGTGGTTCTTGTTTTTTCGGCTAATGATTCTGCACCCCATTTACCATAATATTTCAGGGGTAATGTTTCCAACTCTTCCCATGACTTTTTTGTTTCTTCAATCGTTTCTCTGCGACATGGACCCAGGGTTCCTGTATTGAGATAAACAAGACCTGGTTCGAACAGAAATTCATTGGCCTGAAGAAATGGATCGGGTTGCGCTGCTGAAGAAAGAGGAGTCAGTCCATTTATCAGCAATCCTCCTGCTGCACCTGCTGTAAGAGAAGATAAAAATTTTCTCCTGTTATGTGTGGATGGTTTCATACCCCGGTTTTATACAAAACAAGTTATGCGATTTATTTTTAAGAGTGAGTTGCTCACGGGTAAGACCCCGGGCGGGCGGAAACACTACCGACAACGAGGTTTTTTTTAATAGCCAAGCTGCATTGCTACTATTATGTTTCCGTTGCGTCGCACTCTTGTATTGCAACAATTCTATTGAGCATAGCGATTTAAATATATTCTTTATTGGTTTGAAGAAAGAAGGAACACTACCGACAACGGGGGACTGAAAACCCGGCGGAACTGAATTCAATGATATTACTGTGTACAATGAGTGCAACACACCATTTCTGTTTAATAATTTCTGTGAATAGTACCTGAAAGAATCCACATAACATTTATTCTAAAATAAATTTTAATATAATGTGAATTATTTTTTTGTTGAACGTTTATTATTAATCATTAAACAAGCAAATTTCCATGAATCAGAAAAACCTGCGTCGCCTGATAATGACAAAGTAAACTGACAGAGGAAAAAGGCGGCTCAGCCTATGTTGCCACCACTGATTTAAAATGCAGCATTAGCGCCATTCACGTGATTGATGCGGTTGTATTACCGAAATAACCATTAGACCTTTCCTTTCTAAAAAGCCCTCAAATTCTGAGAGGCTTTTTTGCTGTCCGACCAGGGTCTTGCCCAATGACATTACAATGTGAGTCTAGTCCTAAAATAAGTTTACAGCAAAGACACGACTAGACCGAATTTTATAAAAACTCCAAATCCAACAATCCGCATTTCTTTGTTGCGTGATAATCTTTAGCACTGCTATATAAATAATCTTCCGGCTTTTCAACAATACCTGACTCAACAGGATTGTTATGTATATAGTTTATCTTTTGAAAAACAAAAGAAGGACTGTAAAGTTCTTGAGGTTGATTGTCCTGACGCCAGAACTGGCAGCTTGTATTTCTGCTGTTCTTACTTCCCTCCTCTTTAAAGATCTTTAGCATCCAGTCTTTACGACTTTCATGCTTGTTGTTAATGATAGCTTCAATGATCTGTTTGCTTGTAAACTTTTTAAAATCCCGGAGTATTTCACTTAGGTCATTATTCTTTGCTGAAACAATAAGATGAAGATGATTGCTCATGATACACCAGCTATGCAGCACCAATCCTTTTTCTGCCTGGCAATATTTTATACTTTCAAGAACTATATCACGATAATCCTTCCTGGTAAACACATCGATCCACTCTACTACGGCAAATGTTATAAAATGAATAGCTGCCGGGTTCCTGATCTTGTAGCCGCCAATGCTCATTTTTTATTCTTAAGGTAGAAATTTTTCTGTTACAGATCTATAGTTCAAACCAAATTATAGGATCGTTGGCCTTAGTTTGCAACTAAGGCCATCCGACCTGTTTTGCAGTTGGCTTTAACTTGTAATTAAAAGCAGGTTCTTTTTATTGGCCTGCTCCTTCGGAGCAGATGCTTAGTCACAACTTGTTCCGCCTCGGGCGGGAGACTAAGCATAACGACTCAAAATTTTTTAAATATTCCTTATTGGTTTGAAGAAGAAAGGAACACTACCAACAACGGAGGAGCCATTCGTTTGTCCTTGATTTTTTTGATACTTTTTGCATCAAGGGGTGACTATATACTTGTTAGACCATGAAAAATGTGTGAATTATATAAACTTTTTAAAAAATCATGTAAATATTCATTTGGGAATAAATCTCAATTTTAAAGATTGATTCTTTTAATTAAGGATTAATGGTTAATGTTAGTAAGTCTTTCGGTTTCCACCGGAGGGCTTTTTTATTTCTTCTTTTTATCGGTTGGCTTTGGGTTATTCTTTACCGATGCTTTCATTATGTTATGAAAGATGTTAGACGCTTTCTTTGACAATATTATTTCCTGCCTTCGGGAAAGGAACACTACAGTCAACGAGGGGGATTTCTGATCTTGTAGCCACCCTCACTCATTTTTTATTCTTAAGGTAGAAATTTTTCTGCTACATACTCATAGTTCAATTCAAATAATAGGATTGTTGGCCTTAGTTTGCAACTAAGGCCATC